>JACCDH010990913.1_pt1 | contig 15360 bp, 15 predicted proteins | sample 7442481 | NCBI WGS metagenome assembly JACCDH01 (sample SAMN15323433, study PRJNA562643) | freshwater metagenome | isolation source: river surface water | place: USA:Blue River Watershed | collected 2017-08-15
CAAGAGCTGGTGGACGAGACGGCTGCTCGCCTGACCGAAATTGCCAATCAATCGCTCGACAGCAACGAAGTTGCACGTCAAATTGAAGAACTCACATCGGTGGTGCTCGACTCCGCTGAGGTGTCGACACGTTCCGCATCTATTGCGGCTGACGTTAGCACCACCATGCGCGAGGTGGTGGCTGTCATTCAAGAAACCAACCGTCGCAATGTGCTGCACTCACGCATCATGTTGGGCGCGTTCTGCGCTTGCTTGTTGATTGCTATGGGCGTGTTTTTTGGCGTGACCGTCAAAATGACCAAGTCCATCAAAGAACTCGACACCATGATTTATGCCATGGCCAAACGCGTCATTGAAGTTGATGCCAGTTTGACAGCCATCAGCAAAACACATTCTGAGTTTGCCCAAATTTCCGAAAAACAAGAAGAACTCACCACCACGCAAACGCGTTTGGCCAGTCGTTTAGAAGAAGTTGGTAAATCGATCACCAAAATCCCCGATCAGGTGGCCGAACAAACCAACAAAGTGAGTGAAATCAAATTTGCTGGCATGCAACGCAGCTTGATCGACAGCTCGCAAAAACAATTCCAAACCGTGGACATGCGTTTGCAAGCCATCGAGGCCAAAGCCCAAAGCGCAGCGCAAGCCGCCTCTGCAGCCGCCGCCGCTGCATCGGCAAAACCACCGCCAGCGCCACCTGGGCCTAATCCGCAAAACGTGTTGAATGAGTTGCAAAAGCTCAAGCAAGACATGGAAAAGGCCAACAAAGAGCGCACACTAGCTTTGACAGAAGCCGAAAAAGCCTCTGCTAAAAACAGCGAAAAAGCTTCTGCAGTTGCTGCCGCCGCTGCTGAAAAAGCCACAGCTGCCATGACCGCTGCGCAACGTGCAGCCGAAAAAGCTGCTGAAGCTGAAAAAGGGGCTGCTGCAGAGCGCATAGCGTCACAAAAAGCTGCTGCACTGAAAGCCGCAGCTGAACGCGAAGCGCCCAAGCCTGCGCGTCCACCTGAAAAATCAGCCGCAGAACGTGCCGAAGAAGCCGCCAAACAAGCTGAGCTGAAAGCTGCTGCTGAAAAAGCCGCCGCCGAAAAAGCCCGTGCCGCCGAACGTGCGCGTGCTGCAGAAAAAGCCAAAGCAGATGAGCGAGCTAAAGCCGATGAGCAACGCGCCAAAGCTGCTGCCGATGCTGCTGCAGCCCTCGCGCAGCAACCTGCTAAAGAGCGCTTGATTCAGTACCCTCGGGTGCCGTGATCACACCACAAAACTGGTAGCGCTGGCGCGTTGCCAGTCTTTGAACACCGCGGGCAGGTGGCTCACATCGTCTTTGAGCAAATCGTTGGGCGCTAACGTGTCAATCAGTTCAGACAAATGCAGCACCTGCGTTTCGCTCACACGTCTCATGATGTGATGCGGTGTGATGTCACTCGGTTTTTTCAAACCTGATGCTTGCATCAATTCTTGCAATGCTTCCAGCGTGTGTGCATGAAACTGATGCACGCGTTGTGCTTTGTTGGACACCACCAATGCCAATTGACGTTTCGGGTCTTGCGTGGTCACACCTGTGGGGCAATTGCCGGTGTGACATGTTTGGGCTTGAATACATCCCAGCGCAAACATGAAGCCACGAGCGCTGTTGCACCAGTCCGCGCCCAACGACAAGGTGCGCGCCATGTCAAACGCACTCACAATTTTGCCGCTAGCCCCTAGGCGAATTTGATCGCGCAAACCTGCGCCCACCAAGGTGTTGTGCACCAAACGCAAGCCCTCTTGCATGGGCATACCCATGTGGTCTGAAAACTCCAGTGGTGCGGCACCTGTGCCACCTTCGGCACCATCCACCACAATGAAGTCGGGCAAGATTTTGCTCTCCAGCATGGCTTTCACAATGCCAAACCATTCCCATGGGTGACCAATGCACAGCTTGAATCCCACAGGTTTACCTTCACTCAGCGTGCGCAGTTGTTGCACAAACTGCATGAGTTCCATCGGTGTTGAAAAGCTGCTGTGCGCTGCGGGCGAAACACAATCTTCACCCACTTGCACACCGCGTGCTTCGGCAATTTCTTCGGTCACTTTAGGGCCAGGCAAAACACCCCCATGACCGGGCTTGGCTCCTTGGCTGAGTTTGATCTCCACCATCTTGACTTGCTCTGAACGCACGTTTTCAACAAAACGTTCTGCGCTGAAACGTCCGCTGGCATCACGACAGCCAAAATAACCCGAACCGATTTCCCAAATCAAATCGCCACCGTAGGTGCGGTGATGGCGTGAAATTGAGCCTTCACCCGTGTCGTGTGCAAAGCCACCGAGCTTGGCGCCTTGGTTCAATGCCATGATGGCGTTGGCGCTGAGTGCACCAAAGCTCATAGCGGAAATATTGAACAAGCTCATGCTGTACGGTTGCTTGCATTCGGTGCCACCCACCATGACGCGAAAGTCATGGCTTTGCAACACCGATGGCGCGATCGAATGGTTGATCCACTCGTAACCAATGGCGCGTGTGTCCAGTTGTGTACCAAAAGGGCGTTTATCAGGTTGCCCCTTGGCACGTGTGTATACCAAGGTGCGCTGTGCACGTGAAAAAGGCGCCGCTTCTGTTTCTGACTCTAAAAAATACTGGCGAATTTCTGGACGAATCGTCTCCAGCATGAAGCGCAAATGGCCAATGATCGGGTAGTTGCGCAAAATCGCATGTTGCTGCTGTTGCAAGTCATACAAACCGACCAAGCTGAGCGTTAAGAAAATCAGCGGCCACCAACCGCTCATGCCCATCACCCCCGAGCCAAGCAGGGTGAAGATCAGCAATACCACCGAAGCCATGAAAGCGGTGTAGCGCACCGGATAAATCGTATTCAGCTTGTCCAGCATGCTTGGTTCCTCAGCAACGGTGAAAAAATGACGTTAAGTTCTGCGGTTGAGTTTAGCTGTGAGTTTGGTTTGTGCCAGAGCGGACACTTCGGCGCGCAAACGGGCAGAAGTGAGCTGTTGATCGGCAGCTTGTTGTACATCACGCAAGTGCGACATGATGGTGCCGCGCAACTCGGTCAACTCCAGGTCTAACTTGCTCAAGCGCTCTTGCAACTCGCGTTGCAAGGCCATGCGTTGGGTGAGCAAATTCACCTCTGCTGCAATCGTGCGCCAGGTTTGTGTCAACTCATCGGTGGGCGGCACTTTCAGTTGGTCCACCAACTCACTGATCAATGGATCAAACATAGGTGATTTGTCGCTGGCTTTGACTGGGGGAGCGGGCGGCTCTGCGGTCTCGGTCAGCGTGGGCAAATCAAGGTCAAGCGATATATCAGGCATCGCGTGGTGCACAGGGCTGTTGGCAGCCTGCGAAGCCTGAGAAGGTGCGGCATTTGAAGCAGAGGCAGTTGGCGCACCAGTGCGGGAATTCAGCATGGCGTTCACCTCCGCCCAGCCATCCTCAGGCGTGTATTGCTTCAATCCTTTGAAGGATAAAAATTGTGGTTCGATGCTCATGATTTATTCATCGACCCCATGGACATGCGCTTCAAAAACTGTGGAATACCCATCGAACCCATGCCGCTGGCAGGTGCTGCGCTTGTGGTGGGCTCATCGTCGCGAATTTTTTGCAAACGGTGACGTCCCAAAATCGAATATTGATTGGAAAGCGTGGTCGATGTTCCCAACACATTGTTACGTGCAACATTGACAGAGGGTGTATTGATGCGAGTGTTGTTCAAAACGCCGGTGCGCAAGGGCGCGGTGGCGCGTAAGGGGCGATTGGTCTGGCCCAAACCTTGTGCTGTCTGACGCATATCACGCGCGGCGCACACCGACTTGCCAAACTCAATAAAAGATTGACCGCATGCGTCTTGCAAATCCATCAGATAGCCGCGTTCGAACATCTCGCGTGCAGTTTGCGCTTCCAAAACGGGCGGCGCCAACATGAAGCTCACAGGGAAACGCTGCTTAGAAAACACGTCGCTGCGCAACTGGTCGTGGTGCACACGTGTTGGGCACACCAACAATGTAGGAGGCGTGTGAATAGCAGAGTCAAACACCCAACGATGACGGCTCAAGAAACCAGCCGTTGCCGCCAATTCAATTTCAGACACCGAAGTTGGCACGATCACCAAATCGTATTCAAACATCAACTCGCCAGCAATCGAGTCGGTCCATGTCAAATCACAAATCACCACTTCTGAGCTGCTGGCGGCGCGGCGCAAATGCAAACGTGCGTCCAAAATAGGGCGGTTGCCCCCTTGGTCGAGCGGCAAGATGTGGTGTTGGACCACCACGCCAATGTTGGGTGCGCGTGTTAACCATGTGCTGGAAGAGCCGTGCGTGTCAAAGTCAACCAGGGTCACGGTCTGGCCCTGTCGGCGCAAATAAGCTGCCAAGTTAGCCGAAACGGTGCTTTTTCCGACACCACCTTTTTGACTGGTTACCAAAATTTTGAACGTTGACATGATGCACTTCCCTGTGTGACTGACGCGTTGCCGCGTTGATCTAAATAACAATTTCCCAAGCGGGGAATGGAATTTACCTTTGACAGTACGTGGGGGTCAACATTCGTGTGAGCGACGCATACATATGCCAGAGTGGGGTTTGGGTTGCATTTCGAACACTTTGGAATTCATTATTTTTGAAAAAGAAATAAAATGAAGAAATTAATCTATGTTGTTGATTTAAAAAAGAATTTTTAAAAGTGTCAAAAAAAACAACACTTTTCCAATTTGTCATGTGAAATCAGGCGGGCGCTTACCGTTCGCAACGCGTAATCGGTCCATCCGACCTGGATGTGGCATTACGCTGCTGTATTGATTGGGGCCGTAGGGGGTGTCAGCTAAAATCATCATTCTTATTAACTAATTCCATTTTTTTCATGTCTAAACGCCACCTCGCCCTGATTTCCGTTGCCTCTTTGATGTTTTTGGCAGCTTGCAGCTCCACCAAATTGGACAACACGTCCAGCGACCTCGCTGGAAAACCAGTTGGCGAATCCACCGTGGCACCTGTTGTGGCGGATCACCTCAACCCCAACAGCTTGATATCCAAAGAACGCAGCGTCTTTTTTGATTACGACCAGTTCGTGGTCAAGGGTCAATACCAGGCCTTGATCGAGCGTCAAGCCAAATATCTGGCTGCCAACCCCACATTGAGCGTGCGATTGGAAGGCAATGCAGACGAGCGCGGTGGCCGTGAATACAACTTGGCCCTGGGTCAAAAACGTGCTGAGGCCGTGGCGCGCGCGCTCAAGGTATATGGTGTGTCTGACAAACAAGCCGAACCTGTCAGCTTTGGCAGCGAAAAACCTTTCGCGCAGGGACATGACGAGCAAGCTTGGGCGCAAAACCGCCGTGTCGACTTTGCCTACCCCAGCAAATAATTGACACCGTTCAAACGGCAAGCATTGTGATGCACAGGTGATGCAACTCAACACTGAGGTCGTCACCACGCCACCACGCGCTTCGGCTACCGTGGTGTTGTTGCGTGATGACCCGCAAGCCGGTTTAGAAGTTTTCTTATTGCGTCGCCACACTGCTTCGGCCGTGCTTGGGGGCGCTTATGTTTTTCCGGGTGGCAAACTTGACGATACCGATTGCGCACCGGCCTTGCATACAAGGTTGGATCAATCGCCTCAGCAATTGCACGCGCAACTCGCAGAGCCCGAACTGTCACCCGAAGTGGCTGCGGGTTTGTATGTCGCTGCTGTGCGCGAGGCGCTTGAAGAGTGTGGTGTTTTGTATGCTCGCACGTCATCAGCAGAAGCACCGCATCACAACCACCAGCAACGCCAACAATGGCAACGCAGTTTGCATGAAGGCACCGCTTTTGAATCGCTGTTGGCGCAACAAGGTTTACAAGTTGACACGCAGCCCCTCGCTCCTTGGTCGCGCTGGATCACCCCGGTGGTGCCTTCGGTTACCAACAAGCGGTTTGACACACGCTTTTTTGTAGCCGCTTTGCCCAAGGGACAGGCACCTGTGCATGACAACTTAGAAGCCATCGACAGTGTTTGGCTATCACCACGTGCAGCCCTCGAACGCTATTGGGCGCGCGAGCTGTCGTTTGCGCCACCGCAAATCATGACCTTGTCCAGCCTCACACGTTTTCATTCGGTGGCCGATGTCTTGCATGCTGCAAAATCAAAAAAACCACCTTGCGTACTGCCTGAGCCCTTTGATGAAGATGGCGTCCGTACCGTTTGCTACCCGGGTGACCCAAGGCACTCCGTGCGCGAACCTGCCTTTGAAGGGCCCAGCCGCTTGCGATTTGTAGAGGGTCGCTTCGAGCCAATCGGTGGTTTAGAAGTATTACTACACCCAACAATTTAACGAGCACACCATGCACACATCATTCGACTTAAAAGGCAAAAAAGGCTTGGTGCTGGGTTTGGCCAATGCCAACAGCATTGCGTGGGGCTGTGCGCAGCAAGCCCATGCCATGGGGGCAGAATTGGTCGTGTCGTGTTTGAATGACAAAGCACGCGCTTATGTCGAACCACTCACACAGCCCTTGGGCATCGACTTGCAAACCTGCAACATTGAAGTGCCCGAACAGTTAGAACAATTTGTAGCGTATGCGATTGCAAAACTAGGACAGTTTGATTTCATCATCCACTCCATCGCGTGGGCACCGTTGCAAGATTTGCATGGGCGCGTGGTCGACAGCACCAGTGAAGGCTTTGCACGAGCCATGGATGTGTCGTGTCATTCGTTTGCGGCCTTGGCCAAATTGTGTGTGCCCCACATGCCTCGCGGCGGCAGCATGGTCACCATGACATATTTAGGGGCTGACGAAGCCGTGCCCCATTACGGTTTGATGGGGCCTGTCAAAGCTGCCCTTGAATCACTCGTACGTTACATGGCACTGGAATTGGGTCCGCAAAATATTCGTGTGCATGCCGTTTCACCCGGACCAATTCTGACGCGCGCAGCTTCAGGTATTGAAGCCTTTGATGACCTGATGCAGCACAACATTCAAAAAGCACCACTTGGACGTTTGGTCAGTTTGCAAGAAATCGCCAACCTCAGCACCTTCTTGTGCACCGACGCCGCCAGCGGCATGACGGGGCAAACCATTTATGTCGATGCCGGTAGCCATGCCGTCGATTGATTTGAAAACGCACACACCTTTGAAGCCAACGTTATGAATGACATCACCGAAACCACCAACGACCCTAACAACGAGTGGTTGGAAAACTATCCCTACGAAGCCATTGAGATAGGACAATCGGCACGCATTGTGCGCACGCTTACGCTGGCAGACATACAAGCATTTGCAGCGGTGTCAGGTGACACCAACCCCGCGCATCTCGACCCTGAATATGCCAACGCTACTTTGTTTCATGGTGTCATTGGTCACGGCATGTGGGGTGGCGCTTTGATTTCAAGTTTGTTGGGTACAGTCTTTCCAGGGCCTGGCACCATTTACCTTGAACAAAATTTGCATTTCAGTCGCCCCGTTCGCATAGGGGACACGCTCAACGTCACAGTCACCTGCAGCGCCAAACACGACGATAAAAAAACCATCGATCTTGACTGCCTGTTGGTGAATCAAAACGGTGAACGTGTGTTGTATGGCGTTGCCAAAGTCATGGCGCCCAAAGAAAAATTACGCATGCCGCGCATTCATGCGCCGCATATCAGCTTGTTTGACCCAGAAACCCGACACAAAAATTTGTTGGCCATGGGTGCAAAGCTAGAAGCCGTGGTGTGTGGCGTGGTGCACCCTTGCGACAGCGACTCGTTACAAGGAGCGCTCGATGCGCATCGCGCTGGTTTGATCAAAGCTGTGTTGATTGCCCCCGAGAAAAAACTCCGTGCCATTGCCGAGCAAGCCAACATTCAGTTGTCAGACCCTGCATGGGCCGACGTGGTGTTCATCGAAGTGCCGCACAGCCACGCCGCTGCAGAAATGGCGGCGCAAATGGCCGCAGACAAAAAACTAGAAGCCTTGATGAAAGGCAGTTTGCACACCGACGAACTCATACACGCCGTGGTCATGCAACCGGGCTTGCGCACGGGTCGACGCATGTCGCATGTGTTTCGCTTTGAAGCACCGATGTATCCCAAACCCTTGTACATCACCGACGCTGCATTGAACATCGCACCTACTTTGTCTGAGAAGGCCGACATCGTGCAAAACGCGATTGACTTCGCACGCATCATGGGTGTGGTTGAACCCAAGGTGGCTATTCTTTCGGCGGTGGAAACAGTCAACCCGAGCATTCCTTCCACTTTAGACGCTGCGGCCTTGTGCAAAATGGCGGATCGCGGGCAAATCAAAGGTGGGGTGTTAGATGGGCCTTTGGCTTTTGACAATGCTGTCTCTGCCCATGCCGCTGAAATCAAACACATTGCCTCTACCGTGGCAGGACATGCCGATGTGTTGATGGCCCCCGATTTAGAGTCGGGCAACATGATGGCCAAACAACTCGAATACTTGGCCGGTGCTTCTGGCTGTGGCGTGGTGCTCGGTGCACGCGTGCCGATTGCACTCACCAGTCGTGCAGACTCCGCCACCACACGCAGTGCATCGGCTTTGTTGGCCAAGTTGATTGCGCACCACAACCGTCAATACGCTGTTTAAAAAAAGGAGGCGTGTGGCATGAGCATTCTGTCCGTCAACGCCGGTTCGTCCAGCCTGAAGTTTGCGCTCTACCCAATCGAGGGTTGCAAACTGGGTGATGCATTGCTCAGTGGCAACATCGAAGGGCTAGAGCCTGCAGGTGTGCCACGCATCATTTTTTCTTTGCAAGGCAAAAAAGAAACGGCAGCCGTGATGGTGCTAGCGCAACAAGAGCCTTTCGATGCCGCGTTGCAAAGTTTGAAGCAATTGCTGCAAATGCATTTCGCAAATATGGCATTGCAAGCCGTGGTGCACCGCGTGGTGCACGGTGGGCAATTTTTTTCTGCTGGTGTGGTGGTCACGCCTGAAGTATTTGCCCAGCTGAGCACGCTAAACGCTTTGGCACCTTTGCATCAGCCGCATAACTTAGCAGGCATACGTGCTTTTGCAGATTCGTTTCAAGACGTGCCGCAAATTGCGTGTTTTGACACCGCGTTTCATCGCACCTTGTCACCCCTCGAAACCACCTTTGCCATTGACAACGTACTCACCCAGCAAGGCGTGCGCCGCTATGGCTTTCATGGTTTGTCGTATCAATATGTGAGCCAAAGCTTGCAGCAGCATTCCATGCGATCAGCAGGGCGTGTGATCATGGCGCATTTGGGCAACGGTGCCAGTTTGTGTGCCACCACAGAGCACCAAAGCCGTGCCACCACCATGGGGTTTTCGGCCCTCGATGGTTTGATGATGGGCACCCGCAGTGGTGCACTCGATCCCGGTGTGTTGTTGTATTTGATGGAGCAGGGCTGGGACCACAACCGCATTCAAAAAATGCTTTACAAGCAAAGCGGTTTGTTGGGTGTCTCAGGTGAGAGCGCAGACATGCGCACCTTGCGTGCATCGACTTCTGCTCAAGCGCAATTTGCCATTGACGTGTTCACTCACCGCGTGGTGCGCGAGATCGGTGCCCTCAGCGCATGTATCGGCGGTCTAGATGTGCTGGCATTCACCGGTGGTATTGGCGAGCATGATGCTGTGCTGCGCCAACAAGTCGCGCAGGCGCTGGCCTATTTGGGAATGGCGGTCGATACTTCGCGCAATCAGTCTGCTACTGGTGAACGTGTGTGTTCTATTCACACCAACAACAGCAACGTTGAAGTGTGGGTGATCCCCACAGACGAGGGTCGTGTAGCAGCACAAGAAGCATTGGCCATCATAAGGAAATTAGCGTGAACATCAAAGATGCAATGAGTTGCTTCACCACGGGCGTGACCGTGGTCACCACGCACCTTGATGCGCAAGACTATGGCATGACCTGCAACTCATTCAACACCGTGTCGCTTGAGCCCGCCATGGTGTTGTGGAGCATTCGCAAAACATCGCACAGTCACGATGTGTTTGTGAAGTCGGGGCACTACATGGTCAACGTGCTAGCCGCGCATCAAAAAGATTTGGCCATGCGCTTTGCCACCGGCGAGCAAGCCGCACGCTTTGCAGGCTTAACCATGGAGCGCGGTCTTAACCAATGCGCCCGGTTACCAGAGGCCTTGGCATGGTTTGACTGCCGTTTGGCACAAGTGGTGTCTGCCGGCGACCACGACATTTTGATTGGCGAGGTCATCGACTTTGGCAGCCATGCCGGGCATGGTTTGGCCTATTCGCAGCGCAGCTTTGGGGTGCTGGCTGCGTTGGAAGATTGAGCGCTTACTCGCCAGGCATGCGCGCTGCATGCAACTTGACCGCCGATGCTTTTTTGCGGAACCGGATGTTGATCAACTCGACCACCACCGAGAAAGCCATCGCGAAATAAACGTAGCCCTTAGGGATGTGGTGCCCAAAGCCCTCGGCCACCAACACCACGCCAACTACCACCAAGAAAGCCAAAGCCAGCATCTTGATCGATGGGTGGTTTGACACAAATTTGCCGATGCCCGTGGCAAACACCATCATCAAAGCAACAGACACGATCACCGCTGCAATCATGATGGCCACTTCATCGACCATGCCCACGGCCGTGATGATCGAGTCAAGCGAGAACACCAAATCGATCAGCATGATTTGTGTGATCACACCAGCAAACGTGGTCTTGACAGCGTTCGCATGTACTTCCTCGTTGCCTTCCAGCGAGTGATGAATTTCTCCGGTGCTTTTCCAAATCAAGAACAAGCCGCCCAAAATCAAAATCAAATCTCGACCCGAAATGGCTTGGTTGAAAACGGTGAACAAAGGCTCAACCAAACCCACAATGACCGACAGCAACAGCAAGAAACCAGTGCGCATGAACATCGCCATGAACAAGCCGATGCGACGAGCCAACTCCCGTTTTTCTGGAGGAAGCTTGTCAACCAAAATCGAAATGAAGATGATGTTGTCAATGCCCAGCACCAACTCAAGCAGGGTGAGCGTTGCAAATGCAATCCAAGCATTTGGATCTAGTAGCAATTCCATAAAAGAAGCGGGCTGAGCCCATAAGTTGTTTGTCCCAACCTTAGCGGGACTTTGAAAAACACATGGCTTGTAAGGGAAACCTGTGCCAAAAACAAACCCCGTAGAGCCAAGCTCTACGGGGTGAAATGGTGGCGCTTCACGGATTCGAACCGCGGACCTGTGGATTATGATTCCATCGCTCTAACCGACTGAGCTAAAGCGCCGAAGCCGGAAATTATAGCGAGATATTGGTGAATCGCTCAATGGCTTGGAGGAACTGTCGCTGCCTCAGATTTCGCCTTCATCCTAATAGATTTAAGAAACTTTCATTACAGAGGGCGTGATCTTGATTTTGTCTAGTTCTCGCCACGCAGAAATGTCCGTTTGAAGGACGTTGAGAGTCGTGAAACAGGAGGGTTTAATGGGCGTCTTGGCTGGTCTTGGGGCTGATGAATCGTCAATACAGAAATTTAAGTGCTGTAAAGGAAGCTCAACGGTCTTGTTACAGGCCTCTTCACCAGTGCAGCATTAACTACCTTGAAAATGAACTCGCACTACTACTCAAACTCAAGGCAACTATGGCTGCGAAGAAGTTGGCTTGAACAAGCTTGCGTCAAGGATAATTATTCCAAATTTATAGATATTTGGGTGAAATTATGAAACAAGCGTTAGCCGCGTATACGAATGTGATTGCCGCGTGGGATGAGTTTGTTGAACATGTTAAAGCTAATAGAAGCAATGAGATCAACATTGGTCAATGGGGATTTGGCAATGTTGAGATCGGAAATATTGGTGTACCTTGGGCTGTGTTACATGATATTTTCAGAATGCCTGATGAGGCTAGCGATATTGCGTTTGAGAAAAAGCTCGTTCAGCATCTGAACTCGATAAAAGATCGGTTAAGTGAAGCAAAAAATAACGGTGTTGGTTGGTTGCTGACTTCATCTTCGTTTTTGAATGATGTGAATGAAGTTAGTCAAATAAGTTTTGTGTTGATTCCTGCTGTGAGAGGAATGGAGAGTCAATTCCGAAATCTTGAAATTGAAGCAGGAAAAATAGCAGTTGCAGAGGCCAAAAGTGGTCAAATCCTTGTGGCGTCAAAACTGCAAGAGATAGAAAAAAACAGGAAAATGATCGAGGATGTTGCCAAGGGAATTGGTAACAAAAAAGACGCATTAGATTTGGGCGAACGGAGGTTAGATGATGCGAGAGTCAAGTTAGAAAAAGCGACAGCAGATTTAAATAAGCAAGGTTTGGCTGGGGCTTTTTCCGATGCTGCAGTTAAATTTAATGAACAAAGAAAAATATTTGGGGGTGGATTTCTGTTGTCAATTGTGTTGATCGTAGGTATTGGCTATGACAACAGATTGGTGCTCTCAACAATTGGTACAGACTTGAAATTTATGGGTGTCATTTTGTCAGCATCCCCCTGGGTGTGGTTAGGATGGTTTTGTGTGAGGCAGTTAGGGCAAATGACGCGGATACAACAGGACTATGAATTCAAAACTGCAACAGCTCTAGCTTTTGAGGCGCATAAAAGGGAACTAACAGCAGGGGATGGTGCAGATGCTGAACTATCTAAACAGTTCTTGAAGACAGTGGTTCAAAATTTTGGTGATAACCCAGTGCGACTTTTGCCTGATTCAAAAAATGAGCATGGTCACCCCATAGAAGAACTAATTTCAAAAGTGTCAGATGACAAGACTTTTGATCGTCTCGTTAAGGTATTTGAGTCTTTGAAGAAGTCTAACTAATTAGCCAGCTTGTTTCTGTGACCCTGAGCAAGCAGATGAGTAACGCCAACTATGGCTGCGTAGAGCCTGAATTGACTAACTAGACCGTCGTGTTTTAAGACGATCTTGTCCGTTTAAAGGACATGCTCAAGAGCTTTTTGTTGGGATGGTTGGTCACTATTCAAGATTTACTTTTTGATTTGTGGTTTGCCAGCAGCCTCTAGCTTTGCATTTAAAGCTGCAATACGGGCTTCATCTTTTGCAGGTTGAACATAATAAAAATCAAACAATCCTTCAAGAACCTCTAGATTCCACTCGGCTTCATGTGGTTCAACGGGAAGTATTTCGCCTGAGTTTGTATCCTTCATAGGATGTGCAGCAAAGTTGCCGATGTTTCTTACGGCATCCACATTCATTGCTAAAGATTTTGGAAGTCCGTTTGAGGCTATTACGGCATCAATGGCTTTAGCAAGGTCATGTTGCTTGTAATTTTGCGCTCTCAATAGTCCTTGCAAGCACCTACGGCTTAGTGCGGCTGATGCTTTAGGACTATCGTCAAGCACGGCGACTGCTTCATTGAAGTCTTCTTGTAGGTCAAGCGGAACTTCAAGTGGAGCACGAGCTCTTGAATTGCCCTTTGGATAAATTAATGATGTGATCGGACGATTTTGATTGGATATGTGCTTATTAAGGAAAAGAATAGCGTGTGCACAACTTGGGCAAACCATGCTTTGCACGTCCCAGCTAGTAGTTGCTCTGTTTTCGCATCCAATAGGATGACTGTTTTGCAGCCAATCTTGATTAAAAGCTGGGTGTATTGAAATTTGGCAATGTGGACATTTCATATTGTTCTTTGTGTTAATGCTAGTAGGGCTTTTAGATTTCTGCCCGAATTTGCTGCATGTCTTTATCACCACGCTTGTAGCCTTGACGCGGGTTCTGGAAGGTCTTTTCAAGCACAACAAGATTCACTATCTCGTTCACATGGAACATCTTCCACCCAACGTACTCACCTGACTCACTACCCCCCGAAACTTGATAGGCTCTCAGCGCGGGGTGTCCCTTCTTGTCGATACCGAGACAGTGTGGCTCAACTTCTCGCGGAAAACCGTCGTAGCTGAAAGACAAGAGATTGTGGTTCTGTATGGCTTTTGCGATGGACATGGCGAGCTACTAAGTGAGTACGATTTAACTATAAATCTATTGCCGTAATTTGTCCAATTGCCAATACTTTGTGGGGGTCGTGAGTCCCTTAACCATTAAGCCGACCCATACAGTCCAAACAGACTGAATAGAGCACGTCTAGTGCTTGGCTGAAGCGTCCCGTTTCGGGACGCTTGTCCGTTTAAAGGACAACGTCAGGGAAAGTCCGATGGAATCAGCGCAAAGCCTCTTCCTCGTCAACGATATGGTGTTCCCATTCGCCAGACTTGCTAGAGCAGACCCCCATAACAAACTCGCTGTCATCCTTTTTGCGTAGTTTGAACTCGGTGCCGTCTCGTTCGTAGGTGTACTCGATGATCTCTCTGTCCCATGAGTCGTTATGAGTACTTAAACTAAAGCCAATTTTTAGAAATTTGCCAAAATTGAAGGGTTTTGTCATGGATGTGGCGAATGTTCGGGTGAAGACGGGAAGTACATTTTTAAGTGAGTCTAGCTAATGCTTGGTGCGATCATTGGCGACATAGTCGGTTCTGTTTACGAGAAAAGGAACTATCGAGCAAAGGACTTTCAACCTTTGTTTCATGCGAATGCACGGTTCACGGATGACACCGTTTGCACTGTTGCAGTAGCTGATGCGTTGCTTCATGGAAAGAAGCCAACCCAAGCACTGCAAGAGTGGTGCCGTCGCTATGAAGACACTGGTGGTTGGGGGCAAAGATTTGCTTTGTGGATTGCTGATGATGACCCCAAGCCATATCAAAGCTGGGGCAACGGTGCTGCGATGCGAATCTCAGCAGTGGGATTTCTTGCTAGAACTGAAGATGAAGCAATTCAATGGGCTGATTACTTCACGGTTGTCACACATGACCAAGTTGATGCGATTGCTGCAGCACGTGCTGTCTCATTGGCAATTTATTGGGCGAGACAGCAAGTAGATGCAGTTGATATTGCAGACAGGCTGACTGAAAGATTTGGCTACAACCTTAAGCAAACGCCAGACGACATCCGTCCAACTTATAAGCACACAGAATCCAGTGCAGGTTCAGTTCCACAAGCGATAGTTTGTGCGTTGCAATCCACGAACTATGAGGATGCGCTTAGAAATGCCGTATCGATTGGTGGCGATAGCGACACGATTGCAGCAATCGCAGGGAGCATTGCAGAAGCACTTCACGGCATCCCAGATGAAATCGCCAATACGGGGCGTTCGTTTCTGACGCAAGACATGCTTTCAGTGATCAATAATTTGTATTCAATTTAGGTGTCTGCATGGTTTGAGCTTGACCAGTCTTGTTTTCAAACTCCCAACTGTCATGAAGAAATCAAAAGATGGGCGCCTGACTCTGCTAATTAGGACTAGAAAACAGACTTTAGGCACTAAAATTACTGATGATCAAATTTGATCGCTAACAAGTAAATATGTCATCTAAGTCGTTAAAAGTCGCTTCTTTTTTTGCAGGGATTGGTGGCTTTGATCTGGGCTTTGAGCGCGCTG
>JACCDH010219287.1_pt1 | contig 15354 bp, 17 predicted proteins | sample 7442481 | NCBI WGS metagenome assembly JACCDH01 (sample SAMN15323433, study PRJNA562643) | freshwater metagenome | isolation source: river surface water | place: USA:Blue River Watershed | collected 2017-08-15
ATGGGCTTTGGTCTTCCAGCGGCTATTGGAGTACAATTAGCAAATCCTGGAAAATTAGTTGTTGATGTTGCTGGTGAAGCCTCAATCTTGATGAACATTCAAGAATTGTCAACTGCAGTTCAATACAGGCTTCCTGTTAAAATATTTATAGTAAACAATCAGTACATGGGAATGGTTAGACAGTGGCAAGAATTGCTTCATGAAAAAAACTATGCAGAAAGCTATACAGAGGCTTTGCCAGATTTTGTTAAACTAGCAGAAGCTTATGGAGCTGTTGGAATTAGAGCTACAACTCCTGAAGAATTAGACTCAAAAATTAAACAAATGATTAAATCAGATAAACCAGTACTTTTTGATTGCGTTGTAGATAAAGTTGAAAATTGTTTTCCGATGATACCTTCTGGAAAAGCACATAATGAAATGATTTTAAGTCCAGAAGATGAAAGAGAAACTAAAATATCTAAGGCAGGAAAAACGTTAGTATGAAAAAATCATTATCCGCATATTCAGAAGCTACTACAAAAGAACAGCTAGAAAGACATATTATGGTTGTTTGGGTTGATAACGAAGCTGGAGTGTTAGCAAGAGTTTCAGGTCTTTTTTCTGGAAGGGGTTATAATATTGAATCGTTAACCGTTGCCCAAGTGGATGAAGAAAATAATATATCAAGAATTACTATTGCAACAAACGGAACAAATTCAGTTATAGAACAGATCAAAGCTCAGTTATTAAAACTTATTCCAGTTTATAAAGTTGCCTCCTTTCCTGTAGATGACAAGTCTATTTTTAGAGAACTGGCTTTAATTAAAGTAATAGCTGAGAAAAAAAATCTTGAAAAAGCTAAAGAAATTTGCAATTCTTATAAGGCGCAATATCTTGATACAACAAGCACTTCTTTTATTGTAGAATTTCATTCAACAAGACGAGAAATAGATCGTTTTATTAAAGAATTAAAGCCGTATGGAATAGCGAGTGTTGCAAGAACAGGACCTTTAGCAATGGCAAAAGGAGCTGAGATAACAGAGTCAAACAAAGGAAAAGTTATATGAAAATTTTTTACGAAAAAGATGCAAATCAAGATCTAATTAAAAATAAAAAAGTCGCAATTTTTGGTTTTGGCAGTCAAGGACACGCCCATGCTTTAAATTTAAAAGACAGCGGTGTTAAAGAACTTGTTGTTGCTTTAAGAGAAGATTCTCCAAGTCGTAAAAAAGTAGAAGCCACTGGATTAAAAGTGATGTCTTTATCAGACGCTGCAGAGTGGGCAGATGTAGCAATGATTTTAACACCAGATGAATTGCAATCTCAAATTTATAAAAATCATATCGAACAAAGAATGAGACAAGGAACAACTTTAGCCTTTGCTCATGGACTGAATATTCATTTTGATCTTATTAGCGCAAGAAAAGATCTAGATGTTTTCATGATTGCTCCAAAAGGACCTGGTCATTTAGTTAGAAGTGAATTTCAAAAAGGCGGTGGAGTTCCATGTTTGATGGCTGTTCACCAAAATGGATCAGGAAAAGCAAGAGATCTTGCCTTATCATATGCAAGCGCTATTGGTGGTGGAAAGTCTGGAATTATCGAGACTACATTTAGAGAAGAATGTGAAACAGATTTATTTGGAGAACAGGCAGTGTTGTGTGGAGGTTTAGTAGAATTAATTAAAAAAGGTTACGAAACTTTAGTTGAAGCTGGATACACACCTGAGATGGCTTATTTTGAATGTTTACATGAAGTAAAATTGATTGTTGATTTAATCTATGAAGGTGGAATTGCTAATATGAATTATTCAATTTCAAATACAGCTGAATATGGAGAATATATTTCAGGACCAAAAATTATTGATGACAAAACTAAAGATAGAATGAAAGAAGTTTTAAAAGATATCCAATCTGGAAAATTTACTAAACTTTGGATGGATGAAAATAAGATTGGTCAAAAAAACTTTTTAAGAATGAGAAAAGAATTATCTGAGCATCCAATAGAAAAAGTTGGTGAAAAACTCAGAGCCATGATGCCTTGGATTGGCAAAAATAAGCTCGTAGATAAGAGCAAAAATTAAGTTTGTTTAATAAAATTAAGCTTTCTTAATAGTTTAAAAATCGACTAAATATTGGAAAATATTTATCAGTAGATTTTTAATTTTAGCTAAATTAAGTTTAGGAAATATGGCAAAAAGTAATAATCAAATCATCATTTTTGACACCACATTAAGAGATGGAGAGCAATCTCCAGGCGCCTCAATGAGTCTTGAAGAAAAAATTCAAATTGCACGAGCATTTGAAGACTTGGGTGTTGACGTTATGGAAGCTGGATTTCCAGCTGCCTCTAATGGTGATTTTGAAGCCGTATCAGAAATTGCAAAAATTCTAAAAAAAACTATTCCTTGCGGATTAGCGAGAGCAGTCAAAGCAGATATTGAAAGATGCAAAGAAGCATTAAAACATGCAAAACGTTTTAGAATTCATACGTTTCTTTCAACCTCTCCTTTGCATATGAAACATAAATTAAAAAAAACACCAAAAGAAGTTTTGGAATTAATTAAAGACAGCGTAACTTTAGCTAGAAGATTTACAGATGATGTTGAATGGTCACCAGAAGATGGTACCAGAACTACACCAGATTTTTTATGCAAAACTGTAGAGCTTGCAATTAAATGTGGAGCAAGAACAATTAATATTCCAGATACAGTTGGTTATACGATCCCAGATGAATATTATAAAACAATTAAATTATTATTTGATAAAGTTCCAAATATAGACAAGGCAATTGTTTCAACACATTGTCATAATGATTTAGGGCTTGCTGTTGCTAACTCTTTAGCTGGAGTAAAAGCTGGAGCAAGACAAATTGAGTGCACTATTAATGGTATTGGTGAGAGAGCAGGAAACGCTGCTTTAGAAGAAATTGTAATGGCAATGAAAACACGAAGTGATTTAATGCCTTATAAAACAAATATTAATACTAAAAAAATTAGCAGCTGTTCAAAATTAGTTGCGAATGTAACAGGCTTTCCAGTTCAATTTAATAAAGCAATAGTCGGAAAAAATGCTTTTGCGCATGAGTCAGGAATTCATCAAGACGGAATGTTAAAAAATAAAAAAACTTATGAAATTATGACTCCAGAAAGCGTTGGAGTTATAAAATCTTCTTTAGTTATGGGTAAGCATTCTGGAAGAAATGCATTCAAAGATAAAGCCGCTGAATTAGGTTACCCAGATTTAACTGATGAATTAATAAATAATGCTTTTACAAAATTTAAAGATTTAGCTGATAAGAAAAAACATGTTTTTGATGAAGATATTATTGCATTGATCGATGATGATTTAATGAAACATAATAATGCTATTAGTTTATCCTCATTAGAAGTTATTGCTGGAACTAAAGGACCGCAAAAAGCAAAAATTGAACTTATGATTTATGACGAGATTAAAAAAACAGAGTCAGAAGGTGATGGTCCTGTGGATGCGATATTTAAAGCAATAAAAAAAATCTACCCTCATAATGTTAATCTTCAGCTTTACCAAGTACAAGCGGTAACAGAGGGTACAGATGCGCAAGCGACAGTGAGTGTAAGAATTGAAGAAAAAGGTAAGATTTCTGTAGGCCAAGCTGCAGACACAGATACTCTTGTTGCTTCAGCAAAAGCGTATATAAACGCACTAAATAAATTAATTATTAAGAGAAAAAGAACTGCGCCAAGCCCAGATTTGAGCGCTTCTGCTTAATTAAGAAAGAAAAAAATGTTTGATAAATTATTTGGATTTTGGTCGACAGACATGGCCATCGACTTAGGAACAGCAAACACTTTAGTTTATGTCCGTGGAAAAGGAATTGTCCTAAACGAACCATCTGTTGTTGCAGTGATATCTCGAAACGGAAGAAATGAAGTCTTGGCTGTTGGTGAAGAAGCAAAACAAATGTTGGGACGTACACCTGGAAATATTACAGCGATCAGACCTATGAAAGATGGAGTGATTGCAGATTTCATAGTTACAGAAGAAATGATCAAACACTTTATTAGAAAAATTCATAAACGAAATGCTTTTGCAAACCCTAGAATTATCATTTGCGTTCCAACTGGATCAACTCCTGTTGAAAGAAGAGCCATTCAAGAAGCTGGTTATGCAGCTGGAGCAAGAAAAGTACAACTTATAGAAGAACCAGTAGCAGCAGCTATCGGAGCAGGACTTCCAATTTCAGAACCTCAAGCATCGATGATTGTTGATATAGGTGGTGGAACGACTGAGATTGCAGTCATGTCATTAGGTGGAATTGTTTACTCTCACTCTTTAAGAGTCGCTGGTGATGCAATGGATAATGCGATTATTAGTTTTATGAAGAAAAAATTTAATTTATTAATTGGAGATTCAACAGCAGAGAGAATTAAAAAAGAAATAGGATCTGCAATTCCAACAGGCTCTGAAAAAACTTTTTTAATGAAAGGAAGAGATATTAGAACTGGAACTCCAAAAGAAGTTATTTTAACAGAAAAAGATACCGCTGAAGCTTTAGAAGGAGTTGTGGGTCAGATTGTTAATGCTGTTAAGCATGCTTTAGAAAACACTCCACCAGAATTATCTTCAGATTTAGTTGATTCTGGAATGGTACTAGCTGGCGGCGGTGCATATTTAAAAAATCTAGATAAACTTATTAAAAAAGAAACAGGTTTACCGGTTACTATCGCAGAAGATGCATTATCATGTGTTGCAATTGGAACTGGTAAGGCTTTAGAGCAAGAAGGAATATTTTCTTCTATGCTAACTTCATATTAAAAAGTTATATTAATCTAATATGAGTCAAAATCGGCTTGCAAGAAGCTCAACTCCAGGCGTTTCAGCCTTACAAAAAACGATAAGCAAAAAATTTCTTCTTCCCTCTTATATTATAATTTCTTTTTTATTCTTGTTTTCAGAAAAAAGTGATTTTAGAGCTATAAGATTTTTAAAAGCATTAATTAATGATGGAATTACTTATAGTATTTATGTCGTTAATACTCCAGTTAAGCTTATTTCTAACCTAGGCAGTTCAGCCAGACAATATTTTAACTTTAATATTATTCTAGAGAATAAAAAACTCAAAGATGAAATCGAACAATTAAACGCAGAAAAACGAGAATTGCAATTTTTTAAAAATGAAAATGACAATTTAAAAAGAGTTTTAGGAATTAAAAATAGAGATGACTACGTATCAGTTTATGCAAAAATAATTCATGAAGATACAAATGAATTTGCTAAAAATTTAATTTTGACAATTGGTTCTAATGAAGGTGTTCAATTAGGGCAGGCTATTGTCCGAAACAATGTTTACCTTGGAAAAATTTCAGAAGTTAATTTGTTCAGCTCAAAAGCTATGGTGATTACAGATCTTAATAGTAGAGTACCTGTAGTTATTCCATCAAGAGGAGTTAATGCAATTTTAAAAGGCAATGGTCTTGGAGGAGCGCAATTACTTTTTCTTCCACAAAATGCTGTTTTTGAAAATAATGATCAAATTTACACCTCTGGTTCAGATGGAATTATTAAGGAAGGCCTATACGTTGGAAAAATAATTACTGACAATAAAAAAGATATTAAAAAAAGAAAATATTCTGTTGATCTTGGTTTTAAGGAGCATCAGTTGAACTATGTTTCAGTTTTAAAGGTTAAAAAATAATGAATTCATTTTTAGAAAAAATTAAATTTTATTCAGCGCATATTATTTTTACACTTATTTGTATTAATGATAGTATTTTTATAAATACTTGGATCGCGCCAGGTCCAATTATCAACATTAAATATATATTAGTTTTTTATTTTTCTTTTTTTGATAAAGGACGCTTTTCAATTACATTTCTATTTTTTATAGGACTGATCTTTGACTCACTGCAAGGAATGCCTTTCGGAATGACACCCCTTTGTTTTATCCTGTTAAGCAAGTTAGCTTCATATTTAAAACAAAGAAGGACGCAGACAAATTTCCAAAATGAATTTATAGCTTTTGCTATATCTCTTTTGATTACACAAATTGTATCAGTGATTATCTTATCTTATTTTTCTCAAACTCCGTTTGAATATTTATTATTAGCCATCAACATCATTGTAAGTCTTATTTTTTATCCAGTTATAAGAACTGCGCTTAAAGTATTTTATTATTATTAGTTCTTTAATGTCTGATTTTACCAAATTACAAAAAGATAAAATTTTAAATTATTTATTTAAAAATTTCAAAAAGATTGATTTTGATAATATTGATCAAGATATTTCTTTGAAAAAAATAGATGATTTACATTTTTTCGATAAGCAAGAATTATTAATTAAAATTAGCGATTTATTATTTGAAGATTTAGATAAAAAATTTTTAAGTGAAGTTAAATCCAAAGTTAATAAGATTTCAAAAACTAATGAAAAAATATCATTTTTATTAAGTAAAAGATTTCAGATAGAAAAAAAGAATAAAGATTTAATTAAAATTTTTTTAATTCATTTAATAAAAAGTAATAACTCAAATAAAGTTTTAAATTACATATATTCTGTTGCAGATATTATGTGGAAGCATTCCAACGATCGTTCAGTAGATTTTAACTATTATACAAAAAGATTAATATTATCTTCAGTTTATTTAAAAATTTTAATTCTGACTTTTTATAAAGATAATTTAACACAGAAAGATCTCGATAAAGAAATTCTAAAATCTCTCGAGCATGTAAAGTTAATATCTCAATTTAAAATAAAATTAGATTTTTTAAAAAATATAAAAGAATTTTTTAGTATGTTTTCTATACAAAAAGCAGGGCGCGGGTTTTAAAAGATTTTAGTTAAGTGTCCCATTTTTCTTTTATTTTTAATTTCTTTTTTTCCATAATCATAAAAGAATTCTTTCGTAGCAGTTTCTTTTGATCTATATTTTTTAATGTCATTTCCTAGAATATTATACATGATTGCTTTGTGAATTCTTTTTGGTTTTTTTAATTTGAGATTACATACGGCCCGGATATGATTTTCAAATTGACTTACATTATGAGCATTCATTGTTAAGTGTCCAGAATTGTGAACCCTAGGAGCAATTTCATTTACTAATAATTCATTTTTTTTTGTCACAAAAAATTCAACGCACATAGTTCCAGTGTAATTCAGTTTATCTGCAATTTTTTTTGCAATTTCCTTTGCTTGATTATTTAATTTCGGGCTAATGTTTGCTGGGGCATGAGATTTTTGGAGTATTTGATGTTTATGAAGATTTTCAAAAGCATCAAATGAAACACTCTTTTCTTTGTATCTGCTTATAACAACAGAAATTTCTTTTTTAAAATTGATCAATTTTTCAATGATGTATTCTTTATTTTTAAAAGAATATTTTAAAAAATCTTTCTTATTTTTAAAAAAAACTTGGCCTTTACCATCGTATCCAAGTCTTATTGTTTTTACTAATGCTGGGAAAAAGTTATTACTTATTTTTTTTTTATCCACTTTTTTTAAATAGTAGAATTCTGTTGTTTTTATTCCTATTGAATTTAAAAAAGTTTTTTCTTTTAATCTATCTTGAAGAATTTTTATAATAGTTGGTTTTGGGCTGACATTGATTTTTTTTTCAACATAATCAAGGGTTTTAAAAGGAATATTTTCAAATTCAAAAGTCGCTAAATCAATATTTTTTATAAAAAAATCTAATTTTTTTTTATTTTCATAACTTGAGATAATAAAATCATCACAATAGTAAATAGCAGGTGAATCGACACTGTCAGTAAATACAAAAGTTCTGATATTAAGTTTCTTTGCTGACTGAACTAAGAATTTTCCTAATTGACCACCCCCAAATATTCCAAGGGTAAAGGTTTTTTTATTCATTTCTTAGGACTATTCTTGACTGATAGAGTTTGTTTGTTTCTCCATATTCTTAAGTTGTTTGCAATTTTTTTATCATTAAGACTTAAGATTGAAGCAGCATATAGCGCAGCATTTTTTGCTCCAGTTTCTCCGATAGCAACAGTCCCAACTGGAATTCCAAAGGGCATTTGAACGATTGATAATAAACTGTCTAATCCTTTTAAAGATTTTGTTTCCATGGGAACACCAATAACAGGCAAGTCTGTAATGGCAGCAACCATTCCCGGTAAATGAGCAGAGCCACCAGCTCCAGCAATAATAACTGCAATATTATTTTTTTTTGCAGACTTAGCAAATTCTACTAGTCTCATAGGAGTTCTATGAGCGGACACAATTTTTATACTGTATTGAATTTTTAATTTTTTTAAGATTTCTGCAGATTTTTTAAGAGTAGCCCAATCTGATTTGCTTCCCATAATTATAGAAACAATAGATTTATTTTTTATATTAAAAGACATATTTAATTATAAAATAAGTTAGATTACTTATTAGCTTCTAGTTTCAATTTTGCTTTTTTTAGATTCTCAACTTTTCTATTAGCTTTTTCTACAGCTTTCTGTAGATCGCTTTGAGTACATAAGTTTAAAGCTACAGGATCTTTAGGTGTAATATTTGAAGTATTCCAATGTTTTCTACTTTTAACTGATTCCACAGTATTTTTTGTTGTTCCAACAAGTTTTGAAATTTGTCCCTCAGATAATTGTGGGTAATTTTTTATCAACCAAGCAATTGCATCTGGTCTATCCTGTCTTTTTGAAAGAGGAGTGTATTTTGGACCGACAACAGTTTTAATTTCGTAATCTAATACTTTTTTATTTATAGATAATGACTTGTTAGGATCTTTGCTGCACTCTTCGATTTCTTCTCTTGTTAACTGATTTGCTAGTATCGGATTGTATGCTTTTATTCCAACAGCAACATCACCGTCTGCTATTCCTTTAATTTCAAGTTCATGAAGTTGACAGAAATCTGCTATTTGTTTGAAAGTAAGACTCGTATTTTCAAGCAACCATACCGCCGTAGCTTTAGGCATTAAGGGTTTGTCTAACATAAGTATTTATTTTTTAGGTGTTTTAATTGTAAGATTTTCAAACTTTTTATTAAATTTACTTATTCTTCCTTTATCTATAATTTTTTGTGAACCGCCCGTCCAAGCAGGATGAGATATTGGATCAATATCTAATTTCATAACATCGTTTTCTTTTCCCCAAGTCGATAAAGTTTCAAACTGACTACCGTCAGTCATTACAACTTTTATCTTATGTGTTTTTGGGTGTATTTTTTCTTTCATAATTTTAGAAGAAAGTTTTTATAACAAAATTAGATAAATAGACAACACTTCTTAGTGAACAAAGTCCTTATTTGTTAACTTTTTTAATCAAAGATAAATAAAATATTATTGTTAGAACAAGAATTATTGAGTTTATATAAAAAGGCATATCTTTCCCAAAAAATAAAAACAAAATACCAGCTGTTGGTTGGCCAATAAATCTAGATATAGATTGTGCAGAATATGCAGCCCCTAGAGCAAATCCTTTTTCATTTTTAGAACATTTTTTTGAAACTAAGCTATTCAAACAAGGATTTGTTACACCAATTCCGTAGCATAAAAAAAATATTGCAACTGGAACCAAATAAAGATTAGAAGTTGGGATTAACAAAAAACCGAAAATTAAAAATAAAATTCCACTTTTTATTAATTGAGTCTCATTAAAAAATTTTAATAGTATTCTTAAAATAAATCCTTGAACCACAATCTGACTTAAGCCGGCATACAACATAACCATTCCAACTTCTTTTGGACCCCATGCAAAAGTATCTTTTATCCAAATTGCAAATATTCCTTCCATTCCAGAGAATCCAAAATAAACTATGAATATAATTAAAAAAAAAGGGAGTAATATTTTTTTTTTCATTAATTTAAACTGCAAATAAATTTTACTAAAAGAATTTTTTATAGAAAAATTATTAAAAGATTTTTTAGATTCTTTTAAAAAAAAGGTTACAAATAACAAATTAAAAACATTAATTGCACATGCAATCCAAGCAACATTAGCAAGTGTCATAATAGTAAAATTAGAACCAGCAACTAACCCACCAAGCAATGGACCAACTGTAAATCCTAAACCAAATGCAACACCGAACAAACCCATTCCTTTAGCTCGATTTTTCTTAGTAGTGATGTCGGCTATATAAGCAGTTCCAACAGAAACGTTGTTTTTAAATAAACCTGCAATAATCCTTGATAAAAATATCATTAATAAACTTCCGCTAATTGCCAAAATTATATTAGCTAATATTTCCGCAAAACAATTTAAGATGATAAGTGGTTTTCTACCAAATCTATCTGATAAACTTCCCCAAAATGGAGAGGTAAAAAATTGAAAAAAAGAAAATGATCCAAAAATTATTGTTATTAAAAGAATATTGCCACCATATTCATGAATTAGAAATGGTAAAGTTGAGATTAAAACTCCACTAAAAGCAAGAACATCAAGAAATAAAAAAATTAGAATTTTTAACATTTAAGAGTTTATGCAAGCAAAGCAATAAGATCTTTGTCTATTTTCGAATTTGTAGCTAGCAAATTTCTGTCTTCAATATATTTGTCTCCACCTTTAAAATCACTTACTGTTCCGCCAGCTTCTTTAACAATTATAATGCCAGCTGCAATATCCCAATAATTTAAGTTTCTTTCCCATACTCCATCGCATCTTCCACTAGCAAGATAGGCAAGATCTAGCGCTGAACTACCAAATTTTCTAGTTGCAGCAACTTTTCTACTAACAGATTCATATTCTTTGAAAAATATTTCTTTGTTTTTATAAGAAAGAATAGGACCCCCGGTAAGAAGCACACATTCATCAATATTTTTTCTTGATGAAACGCGAATTCTTGAATTATTCAAATATGCGCCTTTGCCTTTTTCAGCATAAAACATTTCATTAGTTATAGGATTAAAGATCATGCCACATATAATTTCTTTATTTTTTTCTAGACCAATTGAGATTGCAAAATAAGGAACTCCATGTAAAAAATTTGTTGTTCCGTCGATTGGATCAATAATCCATTTAAATTCAGTACTTTTTCCAGATGCGCCACTTTCTTCAGCTAGGAATGAATAATCTGGTCTAGCAAGAGATAGTTCATTTATAATTATCTTTTCAGTTCTTTTGTCTGAATTTGTAACAAAATCTCCAGGACCTTTTTTTGATACTTGTAATTTTTCAACTTCACCAAAGTCACGAATTAGGAGCTTGGATGCTTTTTTGCAAGCCTTCTCCATAATGTTAAGATTTGCCGATAATAAAGGCATTAGTTAACTTTTTTTAAATACTCTTGTGTTTCTGTATCAACGATTATTTTATCACCTTGGCTTACAAATGGTGGCACCATTATCTTAACGCCGTTTTGGATCGTCGCTGGTTTAAAAGAGCTGGAAGCAGTTTGTCCTTTGACAACAGAGTCTGTTTCAATAATTTCGTATTCCACAGATCTAGGTAAAATAACACTCAATGGTTTTTCTTGATAAAATTCAATAGTAACTTCTAAATTTTCTTTTAATAATTTCTCACAATCTTCAACAAGTGTTTTGTTGATTGAAATTTGTTCAAAATTTTCACTATCCATAAAAAAGAATTCATCGTTTGCTGAATACAAAAATTGAAATTTTTTTTCTTCAAGACTTGCTTTTTCCACTGTTTCGTCTGCTCTAAATCTTTCATTTAATTTTGTGCCTTTAGTAATACTTTTAAGCTCTACTTGATTGTGTGATCGAAGATTTCCACGATTTGATGTTTGGTTTTTAAGGCATTTCCAAAGATCATTTTTATACTCAATGATATTACCAACTCTGATGTCTGATCCTAAAATTTTCATATTTATTCTGAGAACATATATCTATTTTTTAAACATGTTTACAGCAGTTAATGGATTTTTCATGTTACTTTTCCATATACTAGCCGAACAAGCTATGTAATTTGCACCAGCATTTAATATTTTTTCATAATTTTTTTGATTAATTCCACCTATAGCAACAATAGGTTTTTTAATATTCTTTTTAGCCCATCTAATTAAACTCAATTTTGCTCTGTACTTTACTTTCTTAGTTTTAGTTGGATAAAAGGCACCAAAAGCTACATAACTTGCCTTATTTGCAAAAGCTTTAGAAGCAAGTGTTTTAGAGTTATGACAAGTAATTCCAATAATTGAATTTTTTTTTAATATTTTTTTTGCAAAGTTTATAGACATATCTTGCTGACCAAGATGACAACCATCAGCATTTAATATTTTTGCAATGTAAGGATCGTCATTGATAATAAAATTAACCTTATACTTTCTAGTGAGTCTTATTATTTTTTTTCCGAGCAATATAATTTGTTTTCTTTTTTGATTCTTAACTCTAAGCTGGAAAAATTTTATGATGTTACTTGTAAAAACAAGTTCTAGTTTCTTAAGAAATACTTTGTGATTATTAATTTTTTCAGGAGAAATTAAGTAAAGAAATTTACTCAATAAATTAAGCCGCTTTTTTTTCTAAATCTAATTTCCACTTACCAATTGAGGCAAGGCTATTCATCTCAGATCTTAAATCGAATACTGCTTGAACAGTAGCTTTGTCATTAATATTTTTTGCCCAAGTTTTTAATGCACTTTGCTGCAGCGCTCTACCGTATGAAAATGTAAATGCAAATTTTGTATCATTAATTTTATTAATAGAATTTAGGTTTTCAGTAGCTTCTAATTCACTTTGTCCACCTGAAAGAAAAGCTATTCCAGGAACTTCTTTTGGAACATTTCTTTTTAGGCAATCAAGAGTTTTTTCAGCAACTTCTTCAGTTATATTTTTTTTTCCAGAGTGGGAGCCATTTAATATCATGTTTGGTTTTAAAACTATTCCTTTCAAATTTATTTTATGAATAGCTAGTTGATTAAAACATTCATTTAATACTGCAGTAGTCACATCATAACATTTTTTAATATCATGATTACCGTCCATTAAAACCTCAGGTTCAACAATTGGAACCATATTTGTGTCTTGAACAATGGCTGCGTATCTTGCAAGAGCATGAGCGTTTGCAACTATTGAGATTTTTGATGGGTAGATATCTGATATATCATAGACAGCTCTCCATTTAGTAAATCGCGCTCCTAATTTATAGTATTCAATTAATCTTTCTTTAAGGCCATCCAGTCCTTCAGTAATTTTTTCATTATTTGAGAGAGCAAGTGGTTTAACTCCTTTATCAACTTTAATTCCAGGAATAATTCCTTGGTCGCTCAATAATTTTGAAATAGTTTTACCATTAGAAGCAGTTTGTTTTATTGTTTCGTCAAACAAGATTATTCCGCTTATAAAATCTTTAATTTTTTTTGATGTAAAAAGAGCTTCTCGAAAGTTCAATCTATTTGCTTCTGTAGAGGGAACTTTGACAGAATCTAATCTTTTAGTCATTGTACTATTGCTTTCGTCAGCAGCTAAAATTCCTTTGCCTTTTTGCACCATTGCAAGAGCAATAGACTCGATACTGTTCATAGAACTAATCTTTTAGTTATTTAAAAATTATTTTTCAAGGACTTTTAGTCCCGGAAGTATTTTTCCTTCAAGCCATTCTAAAAAAGCACCACCTGCAGTTGAGATGTAACTAAATCCATCTTCAGCTTTTGCTTTTTTGATTGCTGCAGCGGTATCACCACCGCCAGCTATAGATGTTAATAATTTTTTTTGAGTATTTATTTTAATTAATTTTGCGACTTCGTTACTTCCATTAGCAAAAAAATCTTTTTCAAAAAAACCTAGCGGACCATTCCATAGTAGGGTTTTTGATAAATTAATAACTTCACCAATATTTTTTATAGTATCAGCACCAATATCAAAAATAATATCGCTAGATTCTATCTCAGATAAGCTTTTATTTTTACCAGCAATATTTTCATTAGTTGAAACAATAACATCTTTAGGAATTATTAATTTACAGTTACTTTTATTAGCAGCAGAAATAATTTCTTTAATAGTTTCTTCCTTATTGGGCTCAAACAAGGATTTTCCAATCTCAAAATTGTTATACTTTATAAAATTATTAGCCATAGCTCCGCCAATAATCATAAAATCTACTTTTTTAATTAAGTTAGAAATTAAATCAATTTTGGTGGATATTTTTGAACCACCAATAATACAAGTAACAGGCTTGTTTGATTTATTAAAAATTTTTTCTAAAGAATTTAATTCATTAACAATTGTTTCCCCGGCGTACGATTTTATAAATTTAGTTATTCCAGTTACAGACGCGTGAGCTCGATGAGAGCATGAAAATGCTTCATTTATGTAAATATCCGCAAGACTTGCCAATTGTTTGGCAAATTCAGGATCATTTTTTTCTTCTTCTTTATAGAACCTAATATTTTCTAGAAGAAATAATTCTTTGTCTGATTGTCTTATATTGTTTTTAGTTTCACTATTTAAATAATTATTTAAGAAGACTATGTCTTTTTTAAAAATATTTTCTAATTTATTTTTAACCTGGTCTAGAGACAGTCCTTCTTTTCCATTTTTTTGAGGTCTTCCTAAGTGGGAGCATAAGATAATTTTAGTTTGTTTAGATAACAGCTTATTAACAATATCTTTCATTTGAACGATTTTTGTATCGTCAATTACTTTTCCGTCTTTTATTGGAATATTAAAATCTACTCTTAAAAAAATAATTTTATCTTTAATATCTTCGTTGCTAGAAAGCGTATTTAGATTATTCATTAATAAGCTTGATTATTTATAATTTTTTTTGATTTCTGAGATAATATTCTCAGAAGTAAGTCCAAAATGTTTATATATTTGTTTGTAAGGAGCGCTCTTTCCAAATGAATTAATTCCAAAAGAAATTCCATTAGACGTATATTTTTCCCAACCCATTGTAACTCCAGCTTCTATAGTTACTCTAAAAGAGTTTTTTCCTAAAATTTTATTTTTGTATTCTTTAGATTGTTTTTCAAATAATTCTAAACAAGGCATAGAAATAACTTTCGACTCTATATTTTGTTCATGTAATTTTTTTTGAACATCCAAAGCAATCTCCACTTCCGATCCAGTTGCAATTATTGTTAGATTACAATTATCTTTTTTTGAATCACTCAAGATGTAGCCGCCATATTGAGTTAAATTTTCTTTAGTTTCTTTTTTTCTTACCATTGGCAAATCTTGTCTTGTTAGAGCAAGAACGCTAGGAGATGAATTTGATTTTAAAGCTAATTCCCAAGCCTCCAAAGTTTCTATTGAGTCAGCTGGTCTAAATACATTTAAATTTGGAATGGATCTTAAACTGAAGAGCTGTTCTATCGGTTGATGGGTTGGACCGTCTTCTCCAAGGCCGATAGAGTCATGCGTTAATACATATATGACTCTTTGTTTCATTAGTGCCGCTAATCTAATTGAGGGCTTGCAATAATCCGAGAATATTAAAAATGTTCCACCATAAGGAATGGTGCTTTGATC
>JACCDH011387267.1_pt1 | contig 15351 bp, 14 predicted proteins | sample 7442481 | NCBI WGS metagenome assembly JACCDH01 (sample SAMN15323433, study PRJNA562643) | freshwater metagenome | isolation source: river surface water | place: USA:Blue River Watershed | collected 2017-08-15
ATGCAATTCGTGTTCATCACCGTGATTGGCATCTTCGTCTTTGGCGAAAGCCTGTCTGTGGTGGTTGTGCTGGGGGTCGCGCTGGTGATAGCGGCAGGGATCTATGCCCTTTGGTCGGAAAGAACGATCCGGAATGACTGAATAAAGCAATGGCTGACCAGAACAACCGCCTTGGCACGCTGATGATGATCGCGGCTGTCTTGATTTTTGCTTTGCAAGACGGCGTCAGTCGCCATCTTGGCAGCCATTACAACACCTTTTCCATCGTCATGCTGCGCTATTGGGTGTTCCTAATCTTTGGCTATTTTCTGGTGCGCCGCAGTCAGGGCGGTTTTTCCGCGGTTTGGGCATCGCCCAACAAAAAGTGGCAGGTCGTCCGAGGGGTGATCCTTGCCGCCGAAATCTGTGTCATGCAGATTTCCTTCGTAAACCTCGGCCTGATCGAGACGCATGCCGTCTTTGTCACCTCGCCCTTGATCGTCGCCGCGCTGTCTGGGCCGATCCTTGGTGAAAAGGTCGGATGGCGACGCTGGGCGGCTATTGCTGTGGGCTGCGTCGGTGTACTGATCGTGCTTGATCCGGGCGGCAGCGTGTTCTCAATCTGGGCGCTTGTGCCGTTGCTTGGCGCCTTCATCTATGCGCTTTACGCGCTTTTGACTCGCTTTGTCGGGCGCACCGACACCAGTGCGGTCAGCTTTTTCTGGATGGGCCTTGTGGGTGCCATTGTCCTCACTCCGCTTGGCCTGTGGTTCTGGACCCCGATGACCCCGATAGATTCGGCTTGGATGGCGCTCTTGTGCTGTTCGGGCATCCTTGGCCATTGGCTCTTGATCCGCAGCTATGAGGTGGCCGAGGCCAGTGCCGTGCAGCCCTTCGTCTACCTGCAACTGGTGTTCATCTCGATCTTTGGCATCACCATTTTCGGCGAGGTGCTGCGCCTGAACGTGGTGGTCGGCGCGACCATCGTGGTCGCGGCGGGCCTGTTCACGCTCTGGCGCCAGCGCGTTCGGGCGCAGGCCGAGGCGGCTAGCCGCCGCTCAGCTCAGACGTAACCCGCACCGGCCCTGCTTCGCCCTTCAGCCGCTGGCGATAGATCACCAGGCTTTCGGTCACCCGCATCACATAGGTGCGGGTCTCAGTAAAGGGGATGGTTTCCACCCAATCCACCGGATCGCCGGTGCGCGGATCGCCGAATTCCGTCACCCAGCGGCGTGGGCGGCCCGGTCCGGCGTTGTATCCCGCGGCCACCATGGCGACCGTCGGGCCGAACTCTTCGATCATCTGCGCCAGATAGGCCGCGCCCAAGACCGCGTTATGCGCCGGATCGGCGGTCAACTGGCGGGTTTCGTGGGCCATGCCCAGCTGCTTGGCCATCCGCGCGGCGGTTTCGGGCAACAACTGCATCAACCCCAGCGCATTGGCGCTGCTGCGCGCGGTCGGCTCGAACTCGCTTTCGCGGCGGCTGATGGCCAGCGCCAGCGCCCGGCTGACGGCGAGTTCCTGCGGCACCATATCGGGCACCGGGTAATAGGCGCGCGGCAAGATCCAGCCCTGCTCAGCCGCCTGCTTGGCCACCACCAGCGCCAGATGCGGCTCATCCAGCAACAGCGCCAGGTCCGACAGCGCCTCAAGCCCGGCTCGGTCTTGCCCCTCGGCCAGATGCAGGAAGAACCGCTTGGCCTGCCCCCGCTCACCTATGGCTTGCAACAGCCGCCCGGCCTGCAAGACAGACGAGTCGGCAAAGGGCGCGGTCTTGTAGCCACGCTGCGGCTCGCCCACCTGCACCAAGGCGGGGTCCAGCGTCAGGCCCAGCTTTTCGGCGGCCAATTGCCCGTAATAGGCGGTCTGATGCTGCGCTGCGGCCTGATAGGCGGCCCGCGCCCCGGCTGCATCCCCCTTGGCCTCAAGGGCGCGGCCCGTCCAATAGTCAGCGCGCGACAGGCTGATCGGGGTGCCAGCCGCCGCTTTCAATCGGGCGAAATGCTGCAGCGCGGTGTCCGCATCGCCCAGCCTGCGCAGCGCGATGAAGCCCGCGAGAAACTCCAGATCCACAAAATCGCTGCCGGTTGACAGGTGATGCGAGGCAGCGGCGCGGTAGGCCATGGTTTCCTGCCCGTTGCGCATCAGCCAACGCGCGACCAGGGCGCGACGGTCGGCCCAGGCCTCGGGTCGGCCAAGCGCTACGGGACTGGTGGAGCGTTCGATCAGGAAGGCCGCCGCATCGGGATAATTCTCGCGCCGCATCCGCCAGGTAAAGCGTTCATAGGCCAGCCCCGGATCATCGCGCAGCGCCTGCGGCACGGCTTCGATCAAGGCGCTGGTGCCGGGCTTGTCGGCATGAAGCCCCATCCGCGCCTGCGCCAGGGCCTGCCATCCCGCCGAGACACGCGGCAACATGCGCAAGACCTCGGGCGTGCGGTTCCCGGCCCACAAGAGATTGTCCAGCCGCACCTCATGCGCCACGTCCATTGCGGCACCTTGAAGCGACAGAAGCGCCGCCTCTTCCTCGGCTGAAAACCGCAAGACCGCCCAAGCCCGATGCGCCTCGGCCTCTGCTTCACCCGGCCGCCCGGCCGCCATCAGCGCCTGCACCAGCGCCACCGCGCCCTGCCCGGTCTGCGGTTTTTCCCCGCCGAAATAGGCGATCACACGCGCCGGGTCGGTGGACCTCGCCACAGCAACCTCGCCCTTCTGGCGCAACAGGCCAAGGCCCGGCCAATCCGGGCGCTTGGCCAGAAATGCCTCGTAATCGCCCAGCCGCGCCGCCTCATCTCCGGCGCGCAGGCGGGACCATTCCACCAGATCGGCCGCCACGCCGCCCACCCCGGCCACGGCGGCGCGCGCCCCGGCATAATCCTCGGCCCGCGACAGGCGTAACCCCTCGCGCAGCGCATCCTCGGCAGGATCGGCGTGCAAGGGCAGGGCAAGGGCCAGGAACAGCGGAAGGATCAGGGCAAGTTTCATGCCTCCAACCTGCCAGAGCCGCTGCCCCGTCACAACCCGCGCACCGATGAACTTTGGTTTATCAGCCCTTCTTGGCAAAAGCCCGCCTTCCCGCTAAGGAGACTGCGTTTGTCAACGGGCGCAAGACGCCCCCCATAGGAGACGTGTCATGATCAAAGGGTCCATTCCTGCCCTGGTGACGCCGTTCAAGAACGGCGAGCTGGATCTTGATACGCTCAAACAGTTGGTGGAATGGCAGATCGCCGAAGGCTCTACCGGCCTTGTGCCTGTCGGCACCACCGGCGAAAGCCCGACGCTTTCCCACGAAGAACACCAGACAGTGATCGAGGTCGTGGTGAAAACTGCCCGTGGCCGCGTGCCGGTCATTGCCGGGGCTGGGTCGAACAACACCGTCGAAGGCATCTCGCTGATGCGCTTTGCCGAAAAGGTGGGTGCCGATGCCGCCCTGGTCGTGACCCCCTATTACAACAAGCCGACCCAAGCCGGCATGGTCGCCCATTACACCGCGCTGCATGATTGCTGCAAACTGCCGATCGTGATCTACAACATCCCCGGCCGCTCGGTCGTCGACATGATGCCTGACACCATGGGCCAATTGGCCAAGCTGCCGCGCATCATCGGGGTCAAGGACGCCACCGGCAAGATTGACCGCGTCTCCTCGCAGCGCGCGACCTGTGGGGCCGATTTCATCCAGCTGTCCGGCAATGACGAAACCGCGCTCGCCTTCAACGCCCATGGTGGGGTGGGCTGCATCTCGGTCACCGCAAACGTCGCCCCGCGCCTCTGCGCCGAGTTTCAGGCGGCCACGCTGGCGGGCGATTACAAAAAGGCGCTGGCCTATCAAGACCGTCTTTTCCCGCTGCACGAGGCGATCTTCCTTGAGCCGGGTCTGGCCGGGGCCAAATCCGGCCTGTCGCTTCTGGGCAAGTGTTCGGAAGATGTCCGCCTGCCTTTGGTCACGCTGACCGACGGCACCAAGGCCCGCATCAAGGCCGCGATGAGCCATGCCGGGCTGATCTAAAGCCCGCCGCATCCTGACCGGACCAGACGACTTTGGGCGCCTTTGGGCGCCCTTTCCTTTTCTGCCCGATTTCTGCACTCTGCCGCCAAGTCAAGCAGAGACCCCGATGCGCAGCAGCAAGACCATTCACGTCATTTCCGCCCATGCCGAGGGTGAGGTAGGCGATGTCATCGTGGGCGGCGTTGCCCCGCCACCGGGCGAAACCCTGTGGCAGATGCGCGAGGCGCTTTGGGCCGATCAGACCCTGCGCAATTTCGTGCTGAACGAGCCGCGCGGCGGGGTGTTTCGCCATGTGAACCTTCTGGTGCCCCCGAAAGACCCCCGCGCCCAGATGGGCTTCATCATCATGGAGCCTGCCGACAACCCGCCGATGTCGGGATCGAATTCGATCTGCGTGTCAACGGTGCTTCTGGATTCCGGCATCCTGCCCATGACCGAACCCGAAACCCACTTGACGCTTGAGGCGCCGGGCGGGTTGGTCCGGGTGCGCGCCGAATGCCGCAACGGCAAGGCCGAGCGGATCTTTGTGCGCAACCTGCCCTCCTTTGCCCAGCGTCTGGATGTGGGGCTGACCCTGCCCGACCTTGGCAGGATCACCGTCGACACCGCCTATGGCGGCGACAGTTTTGTGGTGGTGGATGCCGCCGCCATCGGGATTGATCTGGTGCCGGAAAACGCCCATCAGATCGCCCGGCTTGGGGTGCAGATCACCACGGCGGCCGATGAACAGATCCCGTTTCACCACCCCGAAAACCCCGACTGGTCGCATTACTCCTTCTGCCTCTTTGCCGCGCCCCTGACCAAGACCGCCGATGTCTGGGAGACGACCCATGCCGTCTCGATCCGCCCCGGCAAGGTGGACCGCTCGCCCACGGGCACCGCCGTTTCGGCCCGTCTGGCGCTGATGGCAGCACGGGGGCAGATTGCCGAGGGCGAAACCCTGCGCGCCGGATCCTTGATCGGCGGGCAGTTTGAGGGCCGCATCGTCGGGCGGGCTTTGGTCGGGGAAACCCCGGCGGTACTGCCGGAAATCTCGGGCCGGGGCTGGATCACCGGCACGCATCAGCACATGCTGGACCCGTCCGACCCCTGGCCGCAAGGCTATCGGCTGTCGGATACATGGGGCGCACGTTAGGTGACACTTACCGAAAACCAGCGCGGCAGCCTGTTCATGATTACCGCGATGGCAGGGTTTGCCGTCGAGGACATGTTCATCAAATCCGCCGCCAAGGCGATGCCCTTGGGGCAGGTTCTGGCGCTGATGGGGGCGCTGGGGGTCTTGTGGTTTGCCCTGCAATCGCACCGCTTGGGAGAGCCCGCCTTTCCCGCCGCGCTGGTCTCGCGCACGATGGTTCTGCGGTCGGGCTTCGAGGTGGTGGGGCGGCTTTTCTATTCGCTGGCGATTGCCCTGACGCCGCTTTCGGTGGCCTCGGCCATCCTGCAGGCCACGCCTTTGGTGGTGGTGGCCGGGGCGGCGCTGATCTTTGGCGAGCGTGTGGGGCTTTGGCGCTGGGCGCTGACGGTCTTGGGCTTTGCCGGGGTTCTGGTGATCTTGCGCCCGGGGCTTGAAGGGTTTGACGCCATGGCGCTTCTGGCGGTCATTGGCCTTTTGGGCTTTGCCGGGCGGGATCTGGCCACCCGCGCCGCGCCACCTGCGCTGTCAAACGCCCAGCTTGGGGTGGCCGGGTTTTCCGTTCTGGCACTTTCCGGGCTGATTATTCTGGCCGTCGAGGGCGGCCCGGTGCTGCCCGCTGCCCTGCCCTTGGCCAAGGCGCTGGGGGCGGCCGCCTTTGGCATCCTTGGCTACAGCCATCTCACCCGCGCCATGCGCACGGGCGAGGTTTCGGCCGTCACGCCCTTTCGTTATACGCGCCTGGTCTTTGCGCTGGTTCTGGGGGTGGCGGTCTTTGGCGAGCGGCCGGATCTGCCAACCCTGATCGGCAGCGCAATGATCGTGGTATGCGGCATCCTGATCCTGACAAGGCGTTGATTTGCGGCGCTAAAGCGTGGTGACCGTCGTGGTGAACCCGGCGGGCAGCGTCGCCTCCAACAGCTCCAGATCGGCCGAGCAATCGGCATATTGCGCCGCCATGCCGGGCGGGATCACAAAGGCATCGCCTGCCGACAGATCCTTGTCCGGCTGGCCCTTGGCGCGGAGCGTCATGCTGCCTTCCAGCACAAAGGTGAAATGGATGTCGGTGTCATGCAAAGTGGCGGGCGGGGTGCCGCCGTCGAAGCGGGCCACCTGAATATTCGCGACCCCCTTGGTCCCTGCGGCAATGCCGGTGTCGCGGGCGACAAACCCCGGAATCCGGAAGGGCTGCCAGACCGCCTTGTCCTTCACATGATGCACAAAACGTTGGCCCTGCCATTCCCGCGCCGGGTCGCCAAAGCCGTTCGGCAGGGTCATGTTGTGGTCAATCGTGGTGATGTGTTCGGCGGGAACGCCGATTTCGATCACCTCGATATTGGGCGAGGCATGGCAGACCCGATGGCGGATTTCGGGCGGCTGGATTACGCAATCGCCTGCAGAAAGCCGCATCATTTCAGTGCCTTGATCCTCATAAAGCACATCCACCCAGCCCTTGTAGCAGTAGATCAGCTGGAACCCGACCGTGTGGTAATGCACCATGTCCGGCACTGGGCCGCCGTCGGGGATGCGGATGTGGCTGGCGATGATCGAGCCGCCAAGGCGGGAGGGGATCAGGTCGCGGTAATGCATCCCCGCCCGGCCGATCACCCATGGCGCGGAATCCTTCAGACGCCGCACGCCGTATTCGTGCAATGTCGCCGGCTGCTCCAGTCGCGGGGTCAGGGGGACCACCTCGATTTCTGTGCCATTTGGGGCAGTTAGCCGATTTTGGCCACCGGCAAAACCGGCGGGATCGTCGGTCAGGATGCGGATTTTTCCGGGGGAAACCGTGGCGGATTTGTCGATCCGCACCCGCAAACCGTGGCCGGAAAGGGAGGCAACCGAGGGGTTGTCGGCAGGGAAGATGTTTTCCAACCGCATGCCGACCGTCTTGGTCCAGAACGGCAAGTCATCGCGCAACTCTTTGGTAGGCAACAGAATTTCGGCAAGGATTGCATCGGTCATGTCGGGTTTTCCTGTGCGGGGGGGAGGGACGAGACCACGAGGAACACCGCCTCGGTGCCGGGGTCGGTCAGATAGGCGTGGGGGTCTGAGGCATCAAAATATAGGCTGTCTCCGGTTTCCAGCCGCAAGGGATGGTAGGTTTCCGAGATCAGGAGCACCGGGCCTTGCAGCACATGCAGGAATTCCTCGCCCGCATGGCCAGACAGGCCGCCGACCTGGGCCAGATCATGGGCGGTGGTGCGGTTCACAAAGGGGTGCATCGCCTTGAGCCGCAGGTCGGCGGCGATCAGCCGGGCCTGCAGGCGGGGGGTGGTAAAGGCGGTGCCTTCGGAGGCGCGGGTGACGGACCTCATGCCGCGCAATCCGTTGGAATCTTGAAAGAATTCCGATATTCCCACACCAAGGACCTGAGCCAGACCGTAAAGATGCGGGGCGGAAACCTGACTTTGGCCGGTCTCGATCCGGCTCATCGTGGCCTCGGACACGCCGGTGCCAGCGGCCAGCTCGGCCAGCGACAACTGGCGGGCAAGGCGCAGGGCGCGGATGCGCGGGCCGAGATCGGGGCTGTCCTGTTTCATTCCCCCAAAATGCAGGATTCTTGCAAATTTGCAAGACGGTTGGAGGCCAGCGCCTGGTTCTGCCGTCGGGTCTGCGTCTGGTTCACGTCGGGTTTGCGTCTGGCATCCGTCCCGACACGGCCGGGGGCAAGGCCGATCGGGGCCGGGTTAACCCTTGACCATGGCCGCCAGCCCGGCGCGGTAGTCGGGAAAGGTCAGCCGCACCCCGAGTTCGGTCTTGATGCGGTCATTCCGGACGCGCTTTGACTCGGCATAGAAGCTGCGGGCCATCGGTGTCATCTCGGCCTGATCATAGGGGACGGCGGGCGGGTCGGGCAGGCCAAGCAGATGGGCGGCGTAGGACAGCACATCCTCGGGCGGGGCGGGGTCATCGTCGCACAGGTTATAGATCGCGCCGGGGTTGGGCCGGGCGATGGAGGCGATCAGCGTTTCGGCGATGTCGGCGACATGGATACGCGAAAACACCTGACCGGGCTTTATGATGCGCCGCGCGGATCCGTCGCGCACCTTTTCAAAGGGGCCGCGACCGGGGCCGTAGATGCCCGCCAGCCGGAAGATGTGGACGGGAAGGCCGGTCGCCAGCCACTGGCCTTCGGCCAGCACGCGCTGATGGGCGCGGGGTGAGCCGGGATTGACGGGCGTCGTTTCATCCACCCAGCCGCCCTGATGGTCGCCATAAACGGCGGTGGTCGAGAGATAGCCGACCCAAGCCGGATGCGCGGCGCGCAGGGCATCACCGGCGACTTGCAGAAAGGGATCGCCCAAGGCATCCGGCGCGGCGGAGGCAAGGATATGGGTGGCACGCGACAGGGCCGGGGCCAGATCGGCGGGCCACAGGAGCGGCTCGACGCCCAAGCTGCGCAAGGCATCGGCGCGAGAGGGGTCGCGGATGGTGCCGATCACCTGCCAGCCAAGCGGCAAGAGCCGGGCGGCAAGGGCGCTGGCCGAATAGCCATGGCCAAGGGAAAGAAGGGTGTTCATCCCCGCACTATTGCGGCAGCGCAAGGCGCGGGCAAGGCTTGATCTGCGGGGCCGGATCGGCCAGCATCGCGCCATGAGCGAACCCGACCTTTCCGGCGCCCTGACGCTGACCGGCCCTGAAGCCTGCCTTGCCCATTACCGGGCCTGGGCGGCGAGCTATGACAGCGGCTTTGCCGAGGGGATGGACTATCTGCTGCCCGCCCATGTTGCGGCGGCCTTTCTTGCGGCGGGGGGTGGCAGCCCGGTGCTGGATGTGGGCGCAGGCACTGGCCTTTTGGCCGAGCGCTTGCGCGAGATGGGGCAGGCCGGGCCGATGGATGCGGTGGATTTTTCCGCCGAGATGCTGGGCCGGGCCGCAGAAAAGGGCATTTACCGCCAGCTTGCGCAGGCCGACATCACCAAGCCGATTGCCCTGCCGCGCCAATATGGGGGGATCGTCAGTTCCGGCACCTTTACGGCGGGCCATGTCGGTCCCGAGGCTTTTCCCCATCTTCTGGCGCTTGCCCGGCCCGGCGCGCAGTTTGCGCTTTCGGTCAATCTGCGGGTCTGGGCTGCGCAGGGCTTTGACCGTGCGGTGGAGGCTTTGCAGGGGGCCGGGCAGATCACCGCGCTGCAACTGATCGAAGTGCAGATCTATGGGGCGGCGGCGGCCGCGCTTGACCCCGACCATGCGACCGACCGGGCGCAGGTGGTGTTGTTCCGCGCCGTCTGATGCCCCCCTTTGATGCCCGTGGGTTGATGTCATCAAGACGTCACTTGCAGCAGCCCTCGCCTTCCGGTTTAGATCAGCGATCAAACGGAAGAAGAATTCATGCAAGATGATCCCACCCCGGTCCTGACCCCGGACCACCCCGAACCGCAGGCCTTTGATGACGCCGCCCATGCCGTGGCCTGTCTTGAGGCGCTTTACGAACAGGCGACGGCCTTTCTGGCCGACCATTTCACCCGCGCGGTGACCGGGGCAAAGCCCGCCCATCGCATCCGCGCCTTTTACCCCGAAATCCGCCTGACCGTGACCAGCCATGCCGAGGTGGACAGCCGGTTGTCCTTTGGCCATGTGTCCGGACCCGGCACCTATGCCACCACCATCACGCGGCCCGATCTTTTCCGTGCCTATCTGATCCAGCAGATCGCGCTGTTGATGGAGAACCATCAGGTGACGGTGCAGATCGGCCCCTCGCACACGCCGATCCCGGTGCATTTTGCGGTGGCGGGCAATCCTTCGGTCTCGGTGCCGCAAGAGGGGGTGCTGGAGTTTTCCTTGCGCGATGTGTTCGACGTGCCGGATCTGGCGACGACGAATGATGACATCGTCAATGGCGTGCGGACCCAGAATGACGATGGGTCGATGCCGCTTGCGCCCTTTACCGCGCAGCGGGTGGATTATTCGCTGGCCCGTCTGGCGCATTACACCGCGACCGATGCGGCGCATTTCCAGAACCATGTGCTGTTCACCAACTATCAGTTCTATGTCGATGAATTCGAAGCCTATGCCCGCGCGGCGCTGGCCGATCCGGGGCTGGGCTATACCGGGTTTGTGGCGACGGGAAACCAGGAGATCACCACGCCGGATGGGGTGATTCTGCAGCCCGCCAAGATGCCGCAGATGCCGACCTATCACCTGAAGCGGGCCGATGGGCAGGGGATCACGCTGGTCAATATCGGGGTTGGTCCTTCAAACGCGAAAACCGCGACCGATCATATCGCGGTGTTGCGGCCCCATGCCTGGCTGATGGTGGGGCATTGTGCGGGGCTGCGCAACAGCCAGCGCATGGGCGATTTCTGCCTGGCCCATGCCTATCTGCGCGAGGATCATGTGCTGGACGACGATCTGCCGGTCTGGGTTCCCATTCCCGCGCTGGCCGAAATCCAGATCGCGCTGGAAGAGGCGGTGGCCGAGGTGACGCAGTTGAAGGGCTATGAGCTGAAGCGGATCATGCGGACCGGAACGGTGGCCACCATCGACAACCGCAACTGGGAGCTGCGCGACCAGTCCGGCCCGGTGCGCCGGTTGAGCCAAAGCCGCGCCATTGCGCTGGACATGGAAAGCGCCACGATTGCGGCGAACGGGTTCAGGTTCCGGGTGCCTTATGGGACGCTTTTGTGTGTCAGCGACAAGCCCCTGCATGGCGAGTTGAAACTGCCCGGCATGGCAAGCGACTTCTACAAGACCCAGGTCGCGCGGCATCTGCAGATCGGCATCCGCGCGATGGAGCGGTTGCGCGAAATGCCTCTCGCGCGGATTCACAGCAGAAAGCTGCGCAGTTTCGAGGAAACCGCCTTCCTTTAGGGCCTTTCAAGCGGCATTTGCGGTTGAAACCGGGGAAAAACACCTTGCATTTCCCGTTTGAAACATGGGAAGTCATGTCATCACCGTAAGGTAGGATTGCGTCGCCCTCCGGGCCCTGTAACAACAAGGAAAAGACAGATGACCAAACCGATGACCAAGACCCAGCTCGTCGCCGCGCTTGCCGAAGCCATGGGCTCTGACAAGAAAACCGCCAGCGCTGCCCTGGACGCCATTGCCGAGGTTGTCTCGAAGGAAGTTGCCGCCGGTGGCGCTGTGACGCTGCCGGGCCTGGGCAAGGTGGTCTGCCGTGAGCGTGGCGAGCGCATGGTGCGCAACCCCGCCACCAATGAGATGGTGAAAAAGCCCGCCGACAAGCAGGTCAAGTTCTCGATCGCCAAGGCGCTGAAGGACAGCGTCAACGCCTGATTTCGATCAGCACTGCGTTTGAACCGGAAAGGGTCGCCCGCTGGGCGGCCCTTTTCGCTGGAGGGATGATGGACATCAAAGCCATAGCGCTGGGTCTGGCCTTTGCGGTGATGTGGTCATCGGCCTTTGCCAGCGCGCGGATCATCCTGATGGATGCGCCGCCCCTGTGGTCGCTGGCCTTGCGCTTTGCCATTTCGGGCGGGCTTGCAGTGGGGATTGCGCGTGCCATGGGGCAAAGCTGGCGGCTGCCGCGCGCGCAGGGCCGGGCGGTTGTGATCTTTGGCCTGTGCCAGAACGCGCTTTATCTGGGGCTGTTCTTTGTGGCCATGCAGAAGATCGAAGCCTCGCTTGCCTCGATCATCGCTTCGGCCATGCCGCTGATCGTTGCGGGTCTGGGCTGGGCCTTTCGGGGCGAGCGGGTGGCACCTTTGGGTCTTGCCGGTCTGGTAGCCGGGTTCGCGGGCGTGGCGCTGATCATGGGAAGCCGGTTGCAGGGCGGGGCCGATCTGGTGTCGGTGGGGCTGTGCGTGATTGGCGCAACCGCGCTGGCGGTGGCCACGCTGTCGGTGCGTGGGGCCAGTGCGGGGGGCAACCTGCTTATGGTCGTGGGTTTGCAGATGCTGGTCGGTTCCGCCGCGCTGGCGGTGGTTGCCCTGATGATCGAGCCGATCGAGGTTACGCCGACCCTGCGGCTGGCCCTGGCCTTTGCCTATCAGATTCTGGTGCCCGGTCTGGCGGCAACGCTGATCTGGTTCCACCTGATCGGCCGGATCGGGGCGGTCAAGGCCTCGGCCTTTCACTTCCTCAACCCGTTTTTCGGCGTGGTGATCGCGGCGCTTTTGCTGGGTGAGGCGGTCACCGGGCTGGACATGATCGGCGTGGCGATTGCCGCCGGGGGCATCCTTGCGGTGCAAGTGGCGCGCATTCGCGCCGGGGCCTGACCCTAGCGCTGTTCTTCCAGAAGATCGCGCAACAGCGCATCGACGGGGTTTTGCGGCGCTGTTGCCGCGCCGGGCTGGCCGCTTGTCTGGAAATCCTGCCCAAAGCCGCCGCCGCCTGCATCCAGCGGGCGGTCGCGCGGGGCGGGCACGATCATGGGCAATTCGCGGACCGGCAGGCCGTCATGGATACGCAGCATCACTTCGCGCCAGATTTCGGCCGGCAGGCCGCCGCCGGTCACGCCTTCAAGGGGCGTGTTGTCGTCATAGCCCATCCAGACACCGGTGACATAATCGGCGGTGAAGCCCACGAACCACGCATCCCGCCCGGCCGAGGTGGTGCCGGTCTTGCCCGCCGCAGGCCGCCCGTCAAGCCGGGCGCGGGTGCCGGTGCCGTCGTTCACCACCTGCGCCATCATGTAGACCAGAAGCTGGGCCGCTTCTTCGCTGATCACCCGCTCGCCGATGCCGGTTTCGGTGAACATGTTCAGCTCTTCATTGCCCGGCACTTCCAGCAGACGGATGCCAAAGGGCGCCACGGACGAACCGCCGTTCAGGATGCCGGCATAGGCGCCGGTCATCTCGATCAGGGTGGATTCACTGGCCCCCAGCGCCAGTGCCGGGCCGGCGGCCAGATCGCTTTCGATGCCGAAATCGGCGGCAATCTGGCGGACATTCTCGCGGCCCACCGCCTCGGACACCCGCACGGCGGGGATGTTGCGGCTTTCGGCAAGGGCCTGAGTCAGCGTGATGAGCCCCTTGAATTCGTTGTCGTAGTTCTTGGGCGTCCAGGGACCGGAACCGGGGATGTTGATGGTGAGCGGCGTATCTTCGACGAAATCCATCGGGCTCCAGCCCTGATCCATCGCGGCGGCAAAGACGAAGGGTTTGAAAGACGATCCGGTCTGCCGCAGGGCCTGGGTGGCGCGGTTGAAACTGCCCGCCGCCTCGATCTTGCGGCCGCCGACCATGGCGCGCACCGCGCCATCGGCCCCCATGACGACAATCGCCGCCTGCGCCTTTGAGCCTTCCTTCACCTTGTTTTCAAAGACCCAGGCCAGCGCCTCTTCGGCGCGTTGCTGCATCTGGGTGTCAAGCGTGGTGCGGATGATCACGTCTTCCATGGTTTCGGTGGTCAGGAAGGAGGGCGCGGTTTCCATCACCCAATCGGCAAAGAAGCCGCCCGACTTGGCCTGCGCCGCCGCCGAAAGCTGCGCGGGGTTGGCGCGGGCCTCATCGGCTTCGGCCTTGGTCAGATAGCCCTGTTCCTCCATCAGCCCGATGATGAGGTTGGCGCGATCTTGGGCGCGTTGCAGGTTGTTGGTGGGGGCAAAGCGCGAGGGGGCTTTCAAGAGCCCGGCCAGCATGGCGGCCTGTGCGGGGTTCACCTGATTGGCCGAAATGCCGAAATAGCGTTGGGCGGCGGCCTCGAACCCGCGCGCGCCGGCGCCCAGATAGGCGCGGTTGAAATAGATCGTCAGGATATCGGCCTTGGAGTATTTCACCTCCATCGCCACGGCAAAGGGCAGTTCCTTGAGCTTGCGGTAAACCCCGCCTGAGCGGCAGTCTTCTTCATATTCGGCCTCGGACGCCCATTGGGTCTGGTCATAGGGCACGCCAAGGCAGAGGAGTTTCGCCACCTGCTGGGTGATGGTTGACCCGCCGTTGCCCGAAAGCGGTCCGCGGCCTTCGGACAGGTTGATGCGGATGGCGCTGGCGATGCCGCGCGGGGAAACGCCGAAGTGGCGATAAAACCGCTTGTCCTCGGTCGCCACCACGGCATTCAGGAGGTGGGGCGAGACATTGTCCGAGGTGATCTGCCCGCCAAAGGTTTCTCCGCGCCAGGCAAACACCCGGTCGTTGCGGTCAAGCAGCGTGACCGAGCCGCGCGCCCGCCCGTCAAGCAGATCGGTCACCGGGGGAAGCTGGGCGTAGAAGTAATAGACGATCCCGGCAAAGATCAGCGCGGTGACGGCGGTGATGCGCCACAGGATGCCGAAGAACAGCCGCCAGAGAAAGCCGAGGAAGCGCGAGATCAGCCCGCCCTTGCGCCGGGGTGCTGCGGCGCGGCGTGGTTTGCGCGGCGGTTTCGGCGGCGGTGTGCTGGCTGTGCGGCGCGTGGGTGCGGGGGCGCCATAGCGCCTGTCTGCCACCAAGGGGCGTTGCCCTTTGCCCGTTCCCGCCATGCCTGCCCAACCCGATTTTCTTGGTCTTGTTGTGGGGCACCATAACGGTTTCTGCACGCGTTGCGAAGGGTGGTGGGCGATGATTCGCCTATCGGTTTCGCCCAAAAATGAGGCATTGGCGCAAATTTATGCGGCAGACGCCCGCTATTCCTGTCATCGCGCCGGTTCCGACCTGTCACAAACTTGTGCTGCACCTGCGAAGGCCGCCTCATCGGGTCACACGGCCTGTCAGGGGTCGGCAACACGGAAAGGGGTGCGACATGAAGATGATCATTGCCGCCATCAAGCCTTACAAGCTGGACGAGGTGCGCGAGGCGCTGACCGCGATCGGCGTCCGGGGCATGATGGTGACGGAAATCAAGGGGTTTGGCACGCAGTCGGGCCATACCGAAATTTACCGCGGTGCCGAATATGCCGTGAATTTCGTGCCGAAGATGCGGCTTGAGATCGTGGTTTCGGACAGCATGGCCGAACCCGTGGTGGATGCCATCACCAAAACCGCCCGGACCGGCAAGATCGGCGACGGCAAGATTTTCGTCATGGATGTCGAGAAAGCCCTGCGCGTGCGCACTGGCGACACCGACGACGACGCGCTTTAAGGGGGAACCGAGATGAAGAAACTGATGCTTTCCACGGCGTCCCTGCTGGCGGCCTTGCCCGCCATGGCACAGGAAGCCACCACCGAGACGGTTGAAGCCGTTGCAGAAGCCGCCGCGCCCGTGATGGACAAGGGCGATGTCAGCTGGATGATGGTGTCAACCGTGCTGGTGCTGTTCATGACCCTGCCCGGCCTTGCGCTGTTTTATGGCGGTCTGGTGCGGTCAAAGAACATGCTGTCGATCCTGATGCAGACCACCGTCATCGCCTGCG
>JACCDH011496795.1_pt1 | contig 15346 bp, 14 predicted proteins | sample 7442481 | NCBI WGS metagenome assembly JACCDH01 (sample SAMN15323433, study PRJNA562643) | freshwater metagenome | isolation source: river surface water | place: USA:Blue River Watershed | collected 2017-08-15
CCACCGCACTGTATGGCGGCACCTACAACCTGTTTGCGCACACCTTGCCTCAGTTCGGCATCAGCACGCGCTTTGCCGACCATCGGGACCCGTCCAGCTTTGAGCCCCTGATCGACGAGCGCACCAAGGCCATCTTTGTCGAATCCCTGGGCAACCCCTCGGGCAACATCACCGACATCGCACGCATCGCAGAAGTCGCCCACCGCCATGGCATCCCGCTGATCGTGGACAACACCGTGCCATCGCCTTACCTCAGCCGTCCCATCGAACACGGGGCCGACATCGTGGTGCACTCACTGACCAAGTACCTGGGCGGACACGGCACCAGCGTGGGCGGGGCCATCATTGACTCCGGCAAGTTCCCTTGGGCACAGCACAAGGCGCGCTTCAAGCGTCTGAACGAGCCAGACGTGAGCTACCACGGCGTGGTCTACACCGAGGCCCTGGGTCCTGCGGCCTACATCGGCCGTGCGCGCGTGGTGCCCCTGCGCAACATGGGCGCCACCTTGTCGCCCTTCAATGCCTTCCTGATCCTGCAGGGCATCGAGACCCTGGGCCTGCGCATGGACCGCATCAGCGAGAACACGCTCAAGATTGCCCAGCACTTGAAGAGCCACCCGCGCGTCAAATGGGTGAACTATGCAGGCTTGGCCGATCATCCGGAAAATGCCCTGGTCCACAAGTACCTCTCCGGCAAGGCCTCAGGCCTGTTGACCTTTGGCGTGCCCGGTGGCCGCGAGGGCGGTGCACGCTTCCTCGATGGCCTGCAACTGTTCACCCGACTGGTCAACATCGGTGATGTGAAGTCGCTGGCCACGCACCCCGCATCGACCACGCACCGCCAGCTCTCGCCCGAGGAGCTGGCCAAGACGGGTGTGACCGAGGACACCGTGCGCCTGTCCGTGGGCATCGAGCACATCGATGACCTGATCGCCGACGTCGACCAGGCACTGGCCCAGGCTTGAGGCGTTCACGCCCTCAACCCTTCATCGGGGTTCGCATAAGCAACTGAGGAATCAGTCCTTCTGTGCAGACCGGGTGCTCCTTAGGATGGGGCATCCGTTGCACTCAAGGGCACTTTCATGCGCTTTCTCGACACGACCCCGGCCAATGTCTTCCATGAGGCATTGGCCGCCCCATGATTTTTTCCAAGACCTTGCTCAGGCAGCACAGTGTGCTGCCCGGCTTTGACCTGGCACTGGGCCTGACGCTGTTCTACCTGTGCCTGATCGTGCTGATCCCCCTGAGTGCTGCCTTCCTGCGCACAACCGAGCTCACCTGGGTTCAGTTCATTGATGTGGTCACCTCGCCTCGCGTGGTGGCCTCCTACAAGCTGACCTTTGGCGCGTCGTTTCTGGCGGCCATCGTCAACGCTGTTTTCGGATTGCTGGTGGCCTGGGTGCTGGTGCGATACGACTTTTTTGGTCGTCGCATGGTCGATGCCCTGGTGGACCTGCCATTTGCCCTGCCCACGGCCGTGGCGGGCATCACCCTGACGGGCTTGTACGCAGGCAATGGCTGGATCGGTCAGTACCTGGAGCCATTGGGTTTGAAGGTGGCCTTCACGCCCATCGGTGTCTTCGTGGCCATGACCTTCATTGGCTTGCCCTTCGTGGTGCGCACCGTGCAGCCCATCCTGGAGGACATGGCCCCAGAGCTGGAAGAGGCTGCAGCCACGCTGGGCGCCAGCCGGTTGCAGACCTTCCGCAAAGTGATCCTGCCCATCCTGACACCGGCCTTGCTGACTGGCTTTGCGCTGGCCTTCGCCCGGGCGTTGGGTGAGTACGGCTCGATCATCTTCATCGCGGGCAACATGCCCATGGTCTCGGAGATCACGCCGCTGCTCATCATCACCAAGCTGGAGCAGTACGACTACGCTGGCGCAACGGCGATTGCCGTGGTCATGCTGATGATGTCCTTCGTGCTGCTGCTGGCCATCAATGGATTGCAAGCCTGGACGCGCAAGCGCCAGGGCAAGTGAGGACCACCATGAACGCCGCTGTGATTTCATCTGCGCCACCCCAAGTGGTGGGCGCCACCAAAGAGCCCGTCTGGGTTCGCTGGCTGCTGATCAGCATCTCGCTGATCTTCTTGTCGCTCTTTCTGTTTGTTCCCCTGGTGTCCGTGTTTTTCGAAGCCTTCAAAAAAGGCGCCGACGTCTACATGGCCGCCGTGACCGAGCCCGATGCCGTCTCGGCCATCAAGCTCACCCTGATTGCTGCGGTCATCTCGGTGCCGCTGAACCTGGTGTTTGGTGTGGCTGCGGCCTGGGCCATTGCCAAGTTCGATTTCAGGGGCAAGAGCGTGCTGCTCACCTTGATCGACCTGCCGTTCTCGGTCTCGCCCGTGATCGCTGGCCTGATCTATGTGCTGGTCTTTGGTCTGCAAGGCTGGTTTGGGGAATGGTTGCGAGACCATGACCTCAAGGTGATCTTTGCCGTGCCGGGCATCGTGCTGGCCACCATCTTTGTGACCTTCCCCTTTGTGGCCCGTGAGCTGATCCCGCTGATGCAGGCCCAGGGCCAGGAGCAGGAAGAGGCCGCACGGGTGCTGGGCGCCTCGGGCTTTCAGACCTTCTGGAAAGTCACGCTGCCCAATGTGAAGTGGGCTTTGCTGTACGGTGTCATCCTTTGCAATGCCCGAGCCATGGGTGAGTTCGGTGCGGTGTCGGTCGTTTCCGGTCACATCCGTGGGCAAACCAATACATTGCCCCTGCACATTGAAATCCTTTACAACGAGTACCAGTTTGCGGCGTCCTTTGCCGTGGCATCCCTGCTGGCCAGCCTGGCGCTGGTCACCCTGGTCCTGAAATACATCGTCGAACGTCAGGTGCGGCGCCAACTGGCCCAGGCCCAAGATGTCGGAGTACCCGCATGAGCATTGAAGTCAAAAACCTCGTCAAACGATTCGGCGCCGTCACGGTCTGTGACCACCTGAACATCAACATCCCCTCGGGCGAGCTCGTCGCCTTGCTGGGCCCCTCCGGGTCGGGCAAGACCTCGCTGCTGCGCATCATTGCCGGACTGGAGACACCCGACAGCGGCTCCGTGCTGTTCAACGGCGAGGATGCCACCCATGTGGCCGTGCGTGAGCGTCAGGTCGGGTTTGTGTTTCAGCACTATGCGCTGTTTGGTCACATGTCCATCTTCGAGAACGTGGCCTTCGGCCTGCGCGTGCGCCCCAAGGAAACGCGCCCCTCGGAGGCTCAGATCAAGGCCAAGGTCACCGACTTGCTCAAACTGGTGCAACTGGACTGGATTGCCGACCGTTACCCTCATCAGCTCTCCGGCGGTCAGCGCCAACGCATTGCCCTGGCCCGCGCCCTGGCGGTCGAGCCCAAGGTGCTGCTGCTGGACGAACCCTTTGGCGCACTGGATGCCAAGGTTCGCAAAGAGCTGCGCCGCTGGTTGCGCCGCCTGCACGACGAGATGCACATCACCAGCGTTTTTGTCACCCACGACCAGGAAGAGGCCATGGAAGTGGCCGACCGCATCGTGGTGATGAACCAGGGCCGCATCGAGCAGGAAGGCACCCCTGACGAGGTCTATGACCACCCGGCATCGCCTTTCGTGTTGAAGTTCCTGGGTGATGTGAACCTGTTCCATGGCCGTGACCATGCACAAGGTGCCGTGGTGGCGCAGGCCGGTGCCGGTGATCAGGCGGTTAGTTACGTGCGCCCGCACGAGATCCAGGTTCTGGCGCGCGAAGAAGAAGGCAGCCTGGCCGTGAGCCTGGTTCATGCCCTGACTGTGGGCCCCAACACCCGCCTGGAGTTCAAGCGCGCCGATGGCGTCGGCGAGATTGATGTCGAGCTGCCCCGGGCTGAATACGCCGCCTTGCGCGACAGTGGGGTGCTGAGCACCGGTGGTCAGGTGTTCCTCAAGCCGCGTCGCATCCGTCGCTTCGATGACGTGGCCACGGATGGTGTCTGAACGGTTCTCAGCAAAACAAAACGCCTGCATCCGCAGGCGTTTTGACGTGAGCGACGGTGGGAAACCGTCTGTTGAACTCAGTGCATGGGGCGTGCCGCCACCGAACTGGATGCATCCAGAAAGTGCATGTCCTCCAACGCACCGGGCACCGAGTCCAGCGAAACATCGCCGCCCACGGGCTGGATGTTCTGGGCCAGCATGCCCTTGGGCCCAACTGTCAGTTCATAACTGACTTTGGATCCCTGTTTCAGGGTTCTGAACCCGTCCATCTGGATGGCTGAAAAATGCGCGAAGACGTCGCCTCCGCCTTGATCGGGCTCGATGAAACCAAAACCCTTGGCGTCATTGAACCATTTGACAGTGCCTGTGGCCATACCTGCCCCTCCTGTTAATTTGTCACGATTCTCAAACTCGCTCAGGGGCCTGTCAAGGGCTAAGTGTGACAGAACCTATCCTAGGGGGGGAGCAGGTGAGACAGCTTGTGTTCAGATGCCACATGGCGATAAGAGCGCGTCTCATTTGGACGCAATTGCGGCAGCCTTGGCCCCCTGAAAAGGTGGGTGCGTTGAAAAGAGGCTGCAGTTAGCCAAATATCCCCCCTTGTAAAGGGTCGGTTGCTCCCAAGATGTCAATGCAAGAGCTGATTTGCTCTTTTAGAATGTTTTCATGACCCAGTCGATCAACCCTTACGCCTCTGGCGAGCCGCCCAAGGGCCCAGCGGAAGAAGGGGCCGGTTCGGTTGTGGCCGAGAAAGAGGCCCTGCAAGTCGAGCCCCCCAAGCTCTACCGTGTCGTCATGCTCAATGATGACTACACGCCGATGGAGTTTGTCGTGTATGTTTTGCAGGAACTGTTCCGCCACGACATCGAAACGGCCACACAGATCATGCTGAAAATCCACCACGAAGGTCGTGGTGTGTGCGGTGTCTTCACCAAAGACGTCGCGGCCACCAAGGTCGAACTTGTTCTTGCCGCCGCCCGGCGCGCCGGGCATCCCCTGCAGTGCATTCTGGAGACAGCATGATCGCGCAAGAGTTGGAAGTGAGTTTGCACGTGGCCTTCGTCGAGGCCCGTCAACAGCGCCACGAGTTCATCACCGTGGAGCACCTGTTGCTGGCCTTGATCGACAACCCTTCAGCTTCCGAAGTGTTGAAGGCCTGCGCTGCCAACCTGGATGAGCTTCGCAAGAACCTGGACCAGTTTGTCCGTGACAACACGCCCACCGTGGGCGGCACCGATGAGGTGGACACCCAGCCCACGCTGGGTTTCCAGCGCGTGATCCAACGCGCCATCATGCATGTGCAATCCTCGGGCAGTGGCAAGAAGGAAGTGACCGGCGCCAACGTGCTGGTGGCGATCTTCGGCGAAAAGGACTCCCACGCCGTCTACTACCTGCACCAGCAGGGCGTGACGCGTCTGGATGTGGTCAACTTCATCGCCCACGGCATCCGCAAGGTCGATCCACCTGATGCCGGCAAGCCTTCGGGCGATGTCTCCGGCCCGGCCGAGAGCGAGAAGGAAGAGGTCGAAAGCAAGGCGTCGCCTCTGGAGCAATACACCCAGAACCTGAACGCGCAGGCCCGTGAAGGCAAGATCGATCCTCTGATCGGTCGCGACCACGAGGTCGAGCGTGTCATTCAGGTCCTGTGCCGCCGCCGCAAGAACAATCCCCTGCTGGTCGGCGAGGCCGGCGTGGGCAAGACCGCCATTGCCGAGGGCCTGGCCTGGCGCATCACCCAGGGCGATGTCCCTGACGTGCTGGCCGACGCCGAGGTCTTCGCGCTGGACATGGGCGCCTTGCTGGCCGGCACCAAGTACCGAGGTGACTTCGAGCAACGCCTCAAGGCGGTGATCAAGCAGCTCAAGGACCAGCCCAATTCTGTGCTGTTCATTGACGAGATCCACACCCTGATCGGTGCTGGTGCAGCCTCGGGCGGCACCCTGGATGCCAGCAACCTGCTCAAGCCGGCGCTCAGCTCTGGTCAGCTGAAGTGCCTGGGCGCCACCACCTACACGGAATACCGTGGCATCTTCGAGAAAGACGCGGCTCTGTCGCGCCGTTTCCAGAAGGTCGAGGTGGTCGAGCCCTCCGTCGAGCAGACCATCGAGATCCTCAAGGGCCTCAAGTCGCGCTTTGAAGAGCACCACAGCGTCAAGTACGCCCTGGGTGCCCTGCAGGCCGCCGCTGAGCTGTCGGCCAAATACATCAATGACCGTCACTTGCCTGACAAGGCCATTGACGTCATCGACGAAGCTGGCGCGGCTCAACGCATCCTGCCCAAGAGCAAACAGAAAAAGACCATCACCCGCGCCGAGGTGGAAGAGATCGTGGCCAAGATTGCCCGGATCCCGACCAACAGCGTCTCCAGTGACGACCGCAGCAAGCTCAAGACGCTGGACCGCGACCTCAAGAGCGTGGTGTTTGGTCAAGACAACGCGATCGATGCCCTGGCTGCTGCCATCAAGATGGCGCGCTCGGGGCTGGGCAAGCCGGACAAGCCCATTGGCGCCTTCCTGTTCAGCGGCCCCACGGGCGTGGGCAAGACCGAAGTCGCCGAGCAGATGGCCTATGTGCTGGGCATCGAGCTGATCCGCTTTGACATGTCCGAGTACATGGAACGTCATGCGGTCAGCCGCCTGATTGGCGCCCCTCCGGGCTATGTCGGTTTTGACCAGGGTGGTTTGCTGACCGAAGCCGTCACCAAGAAGCCGCACTGCGTGCTGCTGCTGGACGAAATCGAAAAAGCCCACCCCGATGTGTTCAACATCCTCTTGCAGGTGATGGACCATGGCACGCTGACCGACAACAACGGTCGCAAGGCCGACTTCCGCAACGTGGTGATCGTCATGACCACCAACGCGGGTGCCGAGACCTTGCAAAAGGCATCCATTGGTTTCACCAACCCGCGAGAGCAGGGCGACGAGATGGCCGACATCAAGCGCATGTTCACACCGGAGTTCCGCAACCGCCTGGACGCCATCGTGGGCTTCAAGCCACTGGACGAAGAGGTCATCCTGCGCGTGGTGGACAAGTTCCTGCTGCAGCTGGAGGGGCAACTGGCCGAGAAGAAGGTGGAAGTCACCTTCACCGACGCCCTGCGTCGTCACCTGGCCAAGCGTGGCTTTGATCCGCTGATGGGCGCACGCCCGATGCAGCGCCTGATCCAGGACACCATCCGTCGGGCGCTGGCCGATGAGTTGCTCTTTGGTGATCTGGTTGATGGCGGCCGCCTGACGGTGGACGTCATCACCAACGCCAAGGGCGATGAAGAGGTCAAGCTCGACATTCAGGCTCGCACCAAGATCGACAAGCCCAAGGCCGAGCCCGCCACGGCGGAGTAAGCCCTGGGATCAGGTGGCGGTCGGCTCCCTGGGCTTCTCCCAGGATGCCGGGTCGTCCTTGAAGTAGTCGCTCAACAGGCGGTACACCTCCGGGTGTGCCGCCTGTAGTTTTTTGGGCGCGACAAAAAAGGCTTCGGTGATCACGGGAAAGAACTCGATCAAGCCATCCTCCACCGCGTAGGGGTCCAGCCAGATCGGCTCACCGTGGGCCAGCGCCTCGCTGAGTCGGTCAAACGCTTGCCACAGCGTGTCCTCCCAATGGCGGGCGCTGAGGTGGGCGGGCAAGCGCGGCGTGCCGTTGGCATCCCCATCGGCCATGTCCAGTGCGTGGGCAAATTCGTGGATCACCACGTTGTAGGGTTGCCCCGCGAAATCCGACATCTGCTGGGCCTGCGCCACGTCCTGCCACGACAGGGTGATGGGGCCGCCGGGCATCGTCTCGCCGGCCAGCACTTCCTGGTAGTGGTGGACCACGCCGGTGAGCTCGTCGTACTCGGTGCGCGGGGCCACGATCAGCCCGGGGTGCACCACCACGCCCACAAATCGTTCATAAACACCCAGGCCGTGATGGAGTGCGGGCAGGCAGGCCTGCGCTGCAATGCCCACCGCCATTTCGTCCGTCAGATCCAGGCCACCGACAGGCGTGAATTGCTTGCGCGCCAGAAAGAGGGCGCACAGGTCACGCAGTCGCTGCAGATCGGCTGGTGGTCGCCAGGCGAGGAAGGGGTAAGAAGCCAGCGTGCGCTGCCACAGCTCATCGGGCACGGCCCGCAACTCGGTGACCTGCCGCTCACTGAGCCAGGCTGGAGGCACATGCCCCAGGAGCTTTTGCCCCCACCGATGACGCCATGACTTGGGGGCGCTCATGGGTCAGATCGAAGGTCGCGGTGCACAGGCTTGCGCCAGGCTCAGGCGCTCCAAACCTGCGTGGGTCAGCCGCAGTACCTCTGCGCGCGGGTTGGGTTGATCCAGGTCCCAGTCGCTCAGCACGTGCCGGGTGGCGCCTGGGGGGCCAAAAGGCTCGCTGCCGGGGCGGTGGGTGTGCCCGTGGATCAGGCTGAGGCTGTCGCCCTGGCGCAAAAACTCGCTGGCGTGGGCGGCATCCACATCGGCCCACATCTGCGGTTCGTGCGTCAGCTTGCGCGCTTCGCTTTGCTGGCGGATGCCGCGCGCCATGACCAGTCGCTCGGCCAAAGGTTTGGCCAGAAAAGCCTGCTGCCAGGCGTCTTGCCGCACCATGCCCCGAAAGGCCAGGTAATCGGTGTCCGAGAGGCACCAGGCATCGCCGTGGGTCACCACGTGCCGTTGCCCAAAGGCCTCCAGCAACAGGGGGTCGGGCAGGGCGTGTGCATGGCAGGCTGCCAGCATCTCCGGCCCGATCAGAAAATCTCGGTTGCCCACCATGAGGCCCAGCCACAGGCGCTGCCCAGCCTGGGCCATGGCCGCGGTGCAAGCGGCCTCAAAGGGCAATTGGCGCCCGTCGTCACCCACCCAGACCTCGAACAGATCCCCCAGGATCATCACCGCGCTGGCCGGGGTGTGCGCCAGGTAGTCGACAAAGGCTTGCTGCGTGAGCGGGTGGGCCTGATCCAAGTGCAGGTCAGAGATGAAGTCGATGCTGGTCCATGCATCGGGCGCCAGCACCTGTGGGCTGGCTGGGCAGGGTGTCTGCCCGCTCACTTTACAGCGCCACGGCCTTGGTGATCAGCACGTCTTCGACAGGCACATCATCATGGAAGCCCTTGCGGCCGGTCTTGACCTTTTCGATCTGGTCGACCACTTCCTTGCCGGAGATCACCTTGCCGAACACGGCATAGCCCCAGCCACTGGGCGACTCGGATTTGAAGTTCAGGAAGTCGTTGTCGGTGGCATTGATGAAGAACTGTGCACTGGCCGAGTGAGGCGCGCTGGTGCGAGCCATGGCCACGGTGTACTTGTCGTTCTTGAGGCCGTTGTTGGCCTCGTTTTGGATCTCGCCCTTGGTGGCTTTTTGCTTCATGCCGGCTTCAAAGCCGCCGCCCTGAATCATGAAGCCCTTGATGACGCGGTGGAAGACCGTGCCGTCGTAGTGGCCATCGCGCACGTAGCTCAGGAAGTTCTCGACCGTGACGGGTGCCTTGGCATCGTCCAGTTCCAGGGTGATCACGCCAGCGGTGGTGTGCAGTTCAACGTTCTTGGCCATGACTTATTTCTCCAGCGTGGCTTGTTTGATGATGATGGGTTGAAGGGGCACGTCACCGTGCATGCCCTTCTGGCCGGTGGGGACTTTTCGGATCTTGTCGACCACGTCCATGCCCTGAACCACCTTGCCGAACACGGCATAACCGTTGCCATCTTGCGATTGGGCGGCATCCAGGAAAGCATTGTCCTTCACGTTGATGAAGAATTGCGCCGTGGCCGAGTTCGGATCCATGGTGCGGGCCATGGCCACGGTGCCCTTGGTGTTGTTCAGGCCGTTGCGGCTTTCCAGGGGGATGGGCGCGCGCGTGGGTTTTTCCTTCATGTCGGGCGTCATGCCGCCGCCCTGGATCATGAAGCCGTCGATCACGCGGTGAAAGATGGTGCCGTTGTAATGGCCGTCCTTGACGTACTGGACGAAGTTGGCCACGGTCTTGGGTGCTTTGGCGGCGTTCAGTTCCAGGACGATGTCGCCCTGGTTGGTGCTGAAGCGAACGTTCTGGGCCTGCGCAGCAGCGCTCAGGGACAGGGCAGCAGCGGCCAGCAGGGTCGTGGCAGCATGTTTGAACATCGAGCTCATCCAATCACTCCTTCAAAGAAGATTTTCCAGAGACCGTCTTCCTTGGTCCAGTACTGCCGCTTGACCACGCCGGTGCGTTCACCTTCCGGCAATTCGCCAAAGGTGACCACCAGGAGGTCGCTGCGGTCGCGCCAGCCCAAAATGGACAAGTCCTTGATCTGAAACGAACGGCCACGTTGAGCCGATGACTCGCGCTCCAGCATTTGACGCCATTGAGGCAAATCTTTACCGGCGCTGCTGAACCGAGGCGAATAAAACGACATCAGTCGGCCGACGTCGCCACCGCTTCGTGCCACGCGCCAGCCCTCGATGAGGTTGCGCATGTCGCGGCGGTTGGCCTCCTGGGCCTGGGGCTCCACCCAGTCCAGGTTGTGGGCGATCACCACGGGTGTGGAGCGTGGCTGCACCCGGTCCATGATGGTCTTGAGCTCTGGGTTGGCCAGGGCCACGCAGCCGTCGGTGCTTTGTGGGCTGCGGGCGTAGCTGTCGCTGGGCACGCCGTGGAGCCAGATGCCACTGCCGGTGCGGCCCAGGCGCTTGTCGTACTCGTTGGGGTAGTTCAAGGGCAGGGCGCCCACGCCGTAAAAGTCGGTCAGTTGTTCAGCATCCAGTCGGCTGGTGATGAAGTAGACCCCGATGGGCGTGCGCTGGTCGCCCTGAACACTTTTCTCAGCACCCAGCTTGCCAATCGATGCGTAGTGGTCCGCCACCAGTTGCAGGCCGTTGGCTCGGTTCTCGAACACGTACAGGCGCGACTTGCTGGCATCCACCGCAATGGCGTGCTTGGTGCTGGGCGGCAGGTTGATGAACTGGCTGGGCAAGGCCCCCACCGGAGGACGCTCTTGTAGGGCCGAGATCCGGCGAGCCGCCTCCAGCCGCAGCTGAGCCAGCCTTTCGGGGGCTTTGACCACCATGGGGCCCGGCACATTGCCCAGGACCGAAATGTCGTTGGTTTGTGCCAGCAGCAGATCGCCGTACACCAGCTGAGCCAGGTGGAAATTGGGGATGGACTCGGACAGTTTCTGAGCCCGCTGAAGCGCACCCCGCATGTTGCCCTCGCCAATCAGGCGATAGATCTCCAGCAGGCGGCCCTCGGGGGAGGCGTCATCGGTGGGGATGTTGGCCAGCGACAGTCGGGGCGCCGTGTCACCCGCGTTGCCCGAAGGAACAGCAGCGGTGGCAGACGAGACTTCACTGGCCGAGCGGACCCAGGCCCAGTCGGCAGACATCAGGGAGGAGGCCGCCCAGAATGCGAGCGGCGCACTGAGGCCCAGCGCCAGTGCCACCAGCCGCCCGGCCGACATCCCAAAAGGCAGGCGGTTGCGCGAACGTTTCATCACGAACCAGAAACTTCCTTCACGATCACCCATTCATTGCCGCTCTTGATCAGATCCAGGCGCTTGCCGCTGCTCACATTGAGGCTGTCGGCTTTGTACTCCTGGCGGAAGCGGGCAGTGGCCTTGTTGCCATCGACCTTGATGTCCAGGTTGCTGATCTTGACCGTGATGTTGCGCTTGCTGGTGATGCGTTCGCGACGCTCTTGTTCCCAGGCCTTGCGGCTGCCCTTGTCGCCATCGAAATCGCGGGCGTAGGAGCCGAGGTAGCCGTTCATGTCCTTCTTGGCCCAGGCGGACGCCCAGGCGCGCACGGCCGCCTCCACATCGCGCTCACGTGCTTCGGCTTTGGTTTCTGCCGGAGCGGGCGCAGGGGTTGCGACCGGTGCGGGTGCCGGGGCAGGCACAGGTTTGGTCACTGCAGGTGCAGGCGCTGGTGCAGGCGTGGGTGCCGGAGCGGGCGCCGTGGCAGGAGGTAGCGGTGCTGCGGCAGGCTTGCCGGTGCCAGCGCTGTTGCCCAGCGCAGCCACGGCCGCGGCGCTGCGATCCTTGGGGAACAGATCGCGGATCATGGCCAGCTTGGGGGCCACGGCCGAGCGGGTGTCGATCTGCAGCGCCTTGGAATAAGCCTGGCTGGCCAGCTTGGCGTAGACATCGCCCAGGTTCTCGTAGGCGGTGGCGTAGCTGGGGTTGGTGCGAATGGCCATTTCCAGGGCCGAGCGCGACTTTTCATACTGACCTTGCTGCGCATACAGCACCGCCAGGTTGTTGAAGGGCTCTGGCAGCTCGGGGAAGTCTTCGGTCAGCTTCTGGAAGGCCGTGATGGCCTCAGCGGTGCGGCCGGCCTGCGACAGGCTGATGCCGCGCAGGAAACGCATCATGGGGTCGCGGGGCTTGCTGGACAGGAACTGATCTGCCTTTTGCAGTGCTTCCACGTTCTTGCCAGCAGAGAGCAGTTTTTGCACATCGGCCACGTCATCGGCGCGAGCCATGTTGCCGGACAGGCTCAGCACGGCAACGGCCACACACTGCGCGGCCAGGGCAGACAGACGGGCTCCGAAAGGGGGCGCAACAACTCGCATGGGTCAAGTGGATGTCAAAGGGTGAAAGAAGACGATTGCATCGCAGGATACCAGCGCTCGGGTGCAAGGCGGCTGCCGGTTGACCCTGATGTGACTGGTTTTGATGTGCGCCTGGCGGCTATACTCGTTCGATTGTAGCTGAGCGACGACAGCGCTCTGATGGCCTGTCCCCCCGCGACCAGTCGGCCGTCAAGGCCCCCATGCCCCATGAGTTTGCGCATTTTCAACAGCCTGTCTCGCCAGGTTGAAGTTTTCACCCCTCGTGTTCCAGGTCAGGCCAGCATGTACGTGTGCGGCATGACCATTTACGACCTCTGTCATGTCGGGCATGCCCGCATGATGATGTCGTTTGACGTGGTTCAGCGCTGGCTCAAGTGCAGCGGCTACCAGGTCACCTACGTCCGCAACATCACCGACATCGATGACAAGATCATCCGCCGGGCGGTCGAGCGCGGCATCACGATCCGCGAGCTGACCGACGAGATGACCGAGGCCATGCACCGTGACATCGGCTCGCTGGGCATCGAGCTGCCCACGCACGAGCCCCGCGCCACGCAATATGTGCCCCAGATGCTGGACATGATCGGCAAGCTGGAGTCCCGTGGCCTGGCCTACCGTGCCACCAATGGCGACGTGAACTACGCCGTGCGCAAGTTCGAGGGCTACGGCAAGCTGTCGGGCAAGTCGCTGGACGACCTGCGTGCGGGCGAGCGCGTGGCCGTGGACGATGGCAAGCAGGACCCGCTGGACTTTGTCCTGTGGAAAGCCGCCAAGCCCGAAGAGCCGGTGGACGCCAAATACGAATCCCCCTTTGGCCCTGGCCGCCCTGGTTGGCACATCGAGTGCTCGGCCATGAGCTGCGCCTTGCTGGGCGAGCAGTTCGACATCCACGGCGGTGGGCTGGACCTGCAGTTCCCCCACCACGAGAACGAAATCGCCCAGAGCGAAGGCGTCTCCGGCAAGCGGTTCGTGAACTACTGGATGCACAACGGCTTCCTGAACGTCGACAACGAGAAAATGTCCAAGTCTCTGGGCAATTTCTTCACCATCCGCGACGTGCTCAAGAGCTACGACGGCGAGACCATGCGGTTCTTCATGCTGCGCGTGCAGTACCGCAGCCCGTTCAACTACAGCGATGCCGGCCTGGACGACGCCCGCAATGGCTTGCGCCGCCTGTACACCGCGCTGCAGACGGCCGCCTTGCCGGACGACGTCAGCCTGGCCATTGACTGGACCCACCCACAGGCTGCGCGCTTCAAGGCGGCCATGGACGAGGACATCAACACCCCCATCGCCGTGTCGGTGCTGTTTGACCTGGCCGCCGAGTTCAACCGCGACCGCAGCATCGCTGCCGCCACCTTGCTCAAGGCCCTGGGCGCCTGCCTGGGCCTGCTGCAGCAACGCCCCAGCGACTACCTGCAAGGCGCCTCTGGCGACGGCGGTGTGGACGCTGCGGCCATCGAAGCGCTGATCCAGGCCCGAGCCGAGGCCAAGAAGGCCCGCAATTTTGCGGAGGCTGACCGCCTGCGCAATGAGCTGACTGCCATGGGCATCGAGCTCAAGGATTCGGCCCAAGGCACCACCTGGGTCAAGGCCTGATGAGCGCCGACGCCTTGCCATCGGTGCAGCCCGTCACGCCCCCGTACTGGGACGAGGCCTGCAAGCACCTGTCCAAGCGGGATCGGGTCATGCGCAAGCTGATCGCTGACCACGGGCTGGCGCGCCTGTACAGCCGGGGTGATGCCTTCACCACCCTGGCGCGCTCCATTGTGGGCCAGCAAATTTCGGTCAAAGCTGCGCAATCGGTCTGGGGCAAGCTGCTGGTGCTGGTCGGCCAGAACCCTGATGAGGCCCGCCGCCCCCTGGGAGTGGAAGACCTGCTGTCGCGCACGCCCGAGGTGTTGCGTACGGCTGGGCTGTCCGCTCGCAAGGTTGACTATCTGCAAGACCTGGCCCGCCACTTTGCCGATGGCAAGGTGCACGTGGACCAGTGGTCAGACATGCCCGATGAGGGCATCATCGAGGAACTCATCGACATCCGCGGCATTGGCCGCTGGACGGCCGAGATGTTCCTGATCTTTCATTTGATGAGGGCCAACGTCCTGCCGCTGGACGACCTGGGCCTGATCAAGGGCATCAGCGTCAACTACTTCAGCGGCGAGCCGGTCTCGCGCGCCGAGGCACGCGACATCGCCGAGGCCTGGGCGCCCTACAGAACCGTCGGAACATGGTATCTGTGGCGAAGCCTGGACCCTGTGCCCGTGGACTATTGAAGGAAGACTTGCCATGAGCAAACGTCATTTTCTGGAGTTCGAGCAACCCATTGCCGAGCTGGAATCCAAGATCGAAGAGCTGCGTTATGTGCAGAGCGAGTCGGCCGTCGACATCTCCGAAGAGATCGACCGCCTGAGCAAAAAAAGCACGCAGCTCACCAAGGACATCTACGCCAACCTGACCCCCTGGCAGGTCACGCAGATCGCGCGTCACCCCCAGCGCCCTTACACACTGGACTACGTGAACGAGCTGTTCACCGACTTCCAGGAAATGCACGGCGATCGCCATTTCTCGGATGACCAGTCCATCGTCGGTGGTTTGGCTCGCTTCAATGGCCAGGCCTGCATGGTGCTGGGCCATCAAAAAGGGCGCGACACCAAGGAGCGCGCCGCGCGCAACTTCGGCATGTCGCGCCCCGAGGGCTACCGCAAGGCCCTGCGCCTCATGCGCCTGGCCGAGAAGTTCGGCCTGCCCATCTTCACCTTCGTCGACACGCCGGGCGCCTACCCCGGCATCGGCGCCGAGGAGCGCGGCCAGTCCGAAGCCATCGGCCGCAACATCTTCGAGATGGCGCAACTGGAAGTGCCCATCATCGTCACCATCATCGGCGAAGGCGGCTCCGGCG
>JACCDH010070667.1_pt1 | contig 15339 bp, 12 predicted proteins | sample 7442481 | NCBI WGS metagenome assembly JACCDH01 (sample SAMN15323433, study PRJNA562643) | freshwater metagenome | isolation source: river surface water | place: USA:Blue River Watershed | collected 2017-08-15
AAATGCTGATTATTAAAAAAATATAATTAAAACAATTTAAAGAAATAATTAGGATGATGAGTTATTAAGTTAATTCTATCTTTAATTAATTGTAATTTAATTACTATATATTAATTAAAGGGTTTTTGAGCATCCTTATCTATGAAATTATTGTAATTACTTATAAAAAGTTTATGCAATAATAGAGATTTATAAACCTAATTTAAAAATTAAGTTATGTTTGACAACATAACAAAAATCATAATTTACATATTTCTGAAATGAATAAACCTTATAGATTTTTATGCTAAATAAAATCGCCATTTTAAATCTTCAAGGGTGTAAATAATTATTTTATAATAAAAATTGAATTTAATACTTAAACAAATGGTAGCTTATATATTATGAGCACGAGTATTAAATGTAGAAAATGTGGTGGAAATCATCTTACAATTAAATGTAATAAGAATGCACCAGAACAACAAGAAATTACTAATGATAAAAAAAAACATAATGATGTTAAACCATCACAACATAATAATGATAAACCACAACATAATAATGATAAACCACAACGATATAATAACAATGGACAACAACATCATAATAATGATAGACCACAACGATATAATAACAATGGACAACAGCATCATAATAATGATAGACCACAACATAATAATGATAGACCACAACATAATAATGATAGACCACAACATAATAATGATAGACCACAACATAATAATGATAGACCACAACGATATAATAACAATGGACAACAACATCATAATAATGATGGACAACAACGATATAATAATGATGGACAACAACGATATAATAATGATGGACAACAACGATATAATAATAGACCATCCCATTATAATAATGATGGACAGCAACGATATAATAATGATAGACCAAGTGGAAAAGTAAAAATGTGTAGTTTACCAAGTGATATAACAAAGGAAGAGTTACAAGAACTATTATATGATTGGGGACATATTAAATATATTAATATTAAAAATTATCAAGATGATACTGTTGCATATATAGAATTTAAAGATGAGGTACAAGCAGATTATTTAATAGAAGCATTAGATGGAACACCATTTGAATTTAGAGTATTAAAATTATCAAGAATAGAATAAATTAATTAAAAATAGTAATTTTTAATTAATAATTTATTTAATCAGTAGTAGTAGTTGGAAGTTGTTCAGGTTCTTCTTCTGGTGTTTTGTCTTTTTTAGATTTAAGATGTCTATAGTATAGATAGACAACAAGTAATAAAACTAAAACCCACCAATATTGTTTTAATAAATCAAACATGCCAGAGCAAGTTTCATTTTTAATATTCAAAATAGTAGGAAAAGGCATAGTACCGGCAGGTAAAGATGGTTGTTGAGGAACAGCCATAGGAAGTTGAACTTGTGGAGTATTCATATATAATATATAATAGAAAAAAGGATAATTTAAATATTTTTTATTTTTTTTATGAGTTTAATTTTTATCTAAATAATAATAATGAATAATATTTTTAAACTAGAATTATTTGCTTTAATATTTGTAGTATTAATTTTTTGGTATTTTAATATAAGACCACAAGATGTATTAGTATTAGATGTATCACGAGAAACAATGAAAAATATTTCAGTATTTGATGGTAATAATATATAAAAACTAAATATTTTTTGAATAAAATCTAGTTTTGTTTAATATGATTATAAATGAAAAATTAATTCAAGATATTTTTAATTTAAAAATAAAATTATCAGATAAAGATAAAATAAAATTATCAGAATATGAAGAATATATACCAATGTATGATATATATAGTCAACAAATATATCCTATATTTAAAAAAAATTTACATTATAGATTAATAGAATCACATTATAGATTTGTAACAGATGAAATAAAAGATTGGATGGAGAAAAAATATAATGATTGTAAAGAAATAGATAAACCTAAAAGTTTAATTTTTAAAAAAAATCTAGATATTATAAGTAATTATGATCTAAAAATGTTAACAGATACATCATATAAAGTATTATACAAATATAGTAAAGAATTAGGTTTACAAGTAAGTATATGTAAAAGAAAAAGTTTTCATCCTTTTTTTAAACATTTAAAACCATATTATACAAAAACTGAATTAATAAAATTAGGAGAAAATATGAATATTTTGAAAGAGGAAATTGATATAGAATCATTAAATGAAAAAGAAATACATTATAGTATATGCATAAAAATTTCAGAAAACGATGTGTCTTTTGACGAAATAAAAAATCATTCAGAGGAAATAATAGATAAAAATATAATTTCATGGATAACATTTTATTCATTTATTGGATCATTTATTTTTAATGTATTTTTAAGAAAAACAAAATTTACTATAAATAGTTATATTTTAAATGGTTTAAAAAAGTTAATAAATGTATTTAAAACTAGTAAACCATTAGAAAAAGATTATGTACTTTATAGATTTATATGGAATGATACATTTATAAAAAATTTACAAGCAGGTGAAAAATTTATAGATAATGGGTTTACATCATCAACCAGAGATCCTTTTTATAGTCCAGGAATAAATGGAACATTTGGTTTAATATTATTAAAAATTCATATACCTAAAAATACACCAGGAATAGGGTTTTTTATTGAAAACTTTTCTCTTTTTCCTAATGAAGAAGAATTTTTATTTTCTCCTTTTTCTGAATTTTTAATAATATCCAAAAATGATAATTTTAAATATTATCATACAAATCCATCTTTTGAAAAATTAATAAATAAAAAATATGAACTTAAATATGTTGGCTGTAAATATGATAATATATCTTATTATAATTATACATTTAAAGATAATATTAAAACAGTTAATTTTGAGACATATGAAGCTAGAGGTGTTAATAAATTAGAAATGTTACACAATTTTATTGAGGATTCTGATCAAATAAACATCAAACTTAAAAATAAACTTTATAAAATGACTTTTCAATGGTTTGATGGTAGTGATAATAGTTCATATTCAAAATTATATGGTAATAAAATAAAAGAAGGTATCAATTTTAATATTTTTACTGAAGATGGATATCCATATATTAATATAGAATTAGGTGATTCATTAATAGTTAATTATATAAATACTAAATATTTTTATAAAAATGAAAAAAAAGAATTAACTGATGATGAAATTGATCTAATATTTTATTTTGGTAAAATTTTTTATTATTCAACAGCTCGTATTTATAATACATATCGTAATTTTAGTGAATTTAAAAATAATTATGATTCAAATATTAAAATGTTTTTATACAATAATTTTTATAATCATACAATTTATAATTACGCTAAAAATAAAATAAAAGAATTTGGTAAAAATAATTATATAAAATTAGACTTTGGATGGTATAATTTAGATATTGTATTAAACAAAAAAATGCCTGAATATATTATTGATAAATTAAAATTAAAATATACAACTGTTAGAGAAAATATTATTGATGTTGTTGAAAATAATTTTATAATTTATAATAAATTATTTAATATGATTAAGGATGATGTCGATTTATGTAAAGTATTTGATAAAAAAATAGATTTTATAGGTGAAGATTATTTAACTTTTCATATACTTAATAAACAAATTATTGAATTTAAAAATATAAATTATATAAAAAATATGCCATATAGTGATCATATTGTTGATCCATTTTATAAACTAATTTTTGATCAACCAGTTAGAAGATATTAATTTATATTTTTTTTCTAATTATATTCAATATGATAAAAAAAATTTTTTTTGTAATTATTGTTTTAATATTAATTTATGATTTATATGATATAAATAAAAATAAATATTTTAATAAATTTAATACTACTATTAAAAATATACATAATAAAAGTACTAATATTATTAGTAATAATGAAAGTACTAATGACAATGATAATGAAAGTGAAAATGAAAGTGATAATAAAAGTGATAATGAAGAAGAAAATGATAATGAAGAAGAAAGTGATAATGAAGAAGCCATTGTTAACTTGAATATTATAGAATCCCAAAACCAAAATAATCAAATAGAATCTTTCAATAATATACCTCAAATATTACATCCAAAACATAAATTAAATACAAAGGAAAATAAAAATGTAAAATTTGAAGAAATTGATATTAATAAATTTGGTAAACCATATGATTATAAACCAAATGAATATGTTCATTGGGATTTTTATGATCCACAACCTTGGACAAAAATTATTTATAAATATGGAGAAAATGATCCATATAATTTTTATTTAAAAGTTGCAATACCCTCATTAAATGATTATGAAAACTGGAAAAATTATTTAACAAATATAAATTTTGAACCTAGAAGTGGTGAAATTGTGATATCATGCCAAGATGAAGAAACAGCATTATCTATTGGTAATTTGGTTGTTTCAAATTTTAAAGGTGATATTAAGTTTGATGAAATAGTAAATAAAGATTTAATAGGCGTATCAATTATTAAATGTAAAAAACATGAAATTGTAAAAAATAAAATTAAAGAACAAATAATTCAAAATATGGTTATTAAAAGTACAAATTTTAATGATTTAAATAAAAAAAAAGATAATACACCAGTAAATATTCCTGCTAAAAAAGATGATAATCAAAGTAATAATTATTATTATTATAATGATAAAAATATTAAAAAATCTAATGAATATGATGCATATGATGGTAATGAATTTTCATTTATTTAATTTTGTTGGAGTTTTTGCATATGTACTATATTCTTTTTTTTGTTCTATTGTATTACCTGAAATATTAGATAATATTTGAAATTTATTATAAAATTCAGATCCACCAATTTCATTTAATAATGTTTGTCTAGTAATTTGTCCATTTAAAGTTTTAATATTAATATTTTTATAAATATTTTTTTTAATATCTATATTTTTATTAACAATTTTAATATCATTATTTTTATAAATATTTTTTTTATCTATTCTTAGTATTTTTTTATTAGAATTATATAAAAATAAAAGTATAATAACACATAATAAAATAACTATATCATATTTTTCCATTATTAAAATAGTAGATTTTATATATTTACAGTTTAATTAAAAAGTACCATTCATAACATGAAATTAAATTATTAGTTGTATTTTTTTCTGTTTTGTTTATAGACCAACCATATTTATTAATAATATTTAGTATTTCATCTTTTGTTATAATTCTTTCTTGTATTGGTTTATCATGTATCCATTCTAAATATATTTTAGTACAAGTATTATTTGATTTAATATAACTATTATTCATATCCCATGAAATGTTAGGTAATGTTACATTAAATATAAATTGTGTATTAGTTGTAGATATTTTATTTAATTGTTCCCAAAATAAATCATTACAAAAATGCATTATACTAAAATTACAAATAATATAATCATATTTTATATCAAAGCTAAACTCATATAATTTTAAATTATATTTTAGCCAATTATTATTTAAATCACAATTATGTACTTCAAAATCATTTTCTGTATTATATTTTTTATAAGCTTTAATTATATTTTTTATATCAATATCAATTCCAACATATTTTTTAGGATTATGAATTTTAATATAATTATAAAATTTACAATTACCGCATCCTAAATCTAACCAATTTTTATTAAATGATGGATTTAGTGATTTTATATAATTACTAGTAATTGTTTTATTTTGTTCTAATATTTTTTTAATTTTATTATCAAATAAATTATTGGTTTTTTGATAATAAATATTATTTTCATGTAATTGATTTAACCAATTGAAATTTACAAGTGATGTTACTATTTTACATATATTTTGTGTATTTGGTGTTTTTTTATCATATCTAATATCTTTTGGTGTAAAAATTACAATATTATTTTCTATTTTTGGATAACATCTATAAATTTTTCCTTCTTTATATTTACCAGATGTTATATTTTTATAAATATTATTATTATCATCTAACCAATTATTATTTATATATTTTAAATCTATTGTCATTAAACTTTTTGGTTTAATTTTTAATTCTCTTGATCCATCTAATGGTGTTATTATAAATCCATCATTATTTACTATACCATCATAATTTATATAATTGTTAAACTCTATATTTAATTCTTCTATATATGTATTTATTTCTTTTATAAAAATATCATTAAATATATTTATTTTAAATGATGCTTTTGGATACCATTTAATTTCATCACTTGTAGATTTTATAAAATTTTTTAAATTTATTCTTTCATTTTCAATATTTGTTTTTAATTCCTCCATATTATTTATAATTTCTAAATTTTTTATTGATGTTGTGAATGGATGAATATTTCTTATATATTCCTGTCTTTCAATAATATTCATATTATCAATACTAATATCATATACTAAATATAAATCTAATTCTTCAATATATTCTGCTTTTACTAATTTATTTATAATAATCGAATTATTTGGATAAATATTAACTGGTAGTTTAGTAACATTAATTCCATCTGATTTTTCTTTTATTAAACATGAATTTAAATAATGCATTTCATATGGTATAATATGACGTGGTGGTAATGTTGTAAATTTTTGTTTTGATAATTGATAATTTAATGATCCATTATTTAAAACACTTATAAATTTGTTTGGTACAAAATTTTTAAGTTCATTTAAAATTGGTGTTTTTTGTAATTTTATTTCATTTATTTTAGTTTTTTTAAATTTTTTAGCATAACACCTTAATTTATGTAAAAAATTATTTATACGAATAACATATTTATCTCTAGTTGTATAAAATCTAGTATATATTATTATCTTTTTATAATTTGAAAAATGCCAATGAGATGTATTTTCTAAAAGTTCTGTGAAATAATTATTTTTTGTAAATTCTTTTACTATTATACACCAAATAAAACTTGGTGATTTATTAGGTATATCTAATATATGTGAATAATCCATAATTGTTTCTATTATATCTGTTTTATTTTCTGTAATAACTTTAATAAAAAGAGGTGAATTAACGATATTCATTTCTTCTAAACTTAAACCACTATAAATTATATTTCTTATAATAATAAAATATATTTTTTCAGTTGGTGTTATTAATAAATTATAAATTTCATTAAATATATCATATGTTTGGTGTTCATCAAATTCATCTGGTAGATCAATTATTGTATGCTTTACTATATATAAAAGTTCTTTGAAATTAATAATATGTATTTCATCATGATAATATTTACACAATACTTTAACTTTTTCTAGAGTTAATGGATTTAAATTATAAATTAAATAATTAAAATATTTATTTAATTTAATTTTTTCATTAATATGTTTTAATAATTTTTTTTGTTTTTTAAAGGTATTTCTAAAATCAAAAATATTATTAAACATATTATCTAAATTATGACTACTAATAATATCAATATTTTCATTTTCTAAAATATATTTAAAAATTCTCATATCATTATTAATACAGGAATGTCCTAAATATGATAAAAATTCTATATCTGGTGTAACTTTTAATAATCTCCTCCAAAAAAAATATATAGGTAATGTTCCTTGTCTGCATACATCTACTAATATTGAATTAACATCTAAAATATCAAGTTGACTTTTTATATATTTTTTTATTTTTTCTAAATAAATTTGTCCTTTATTTAATTTTGATAATTTAAATAAAAATAAACTATCTAATGGTAATATAATATTTTTTTTTTCATTATAAATACAAATCATATTTACAATTAATTCAAATAATTGTTTATAATTTTCAAATTTATAAGATTTATCTATATCATCTATTATATTAGTTGCTTCTGATAATAAGATAATTACTTCTTCTTTAGTACATGATAATATTAAATTTACGTCTATATCATTATATTGTTTAGTTAATAATTTATTATAAATTATTGAATAATTTAATGTGTCCATTATTATACTATTTAATATTTATTTATATTGTTTATTCAATTTTTTTAGTTTAAATTATGATGAAAAAAATTGAAAAAAAAATATTTAAAAGCTAGATAATTATATAATTAATGTTTGCATATAAAGTAGTCTTAATGTTTTTAGGTATTAGTAGTTCTCTTTCACAAAATTTACGTGGAATTCTTGATGCTAATAATAGTTTTCTAAATGATAATGATATTTTAACCAGATTTAATAATTGGATTATTAAACACCAATTTTATAATTATGATGAAGATTATATTATTCATATTTTTAAAAATTGGGTAGATAATGATGAATATATTAATAAAATTAATTCTCAAGAACTAAGTTTTAAATTAGGTCATAATGCATATTCTGGTTATTCATTTGAAGAATTTAGACAAATTATGGGTTTTGAAATTAATAGACAAATTATTAAAAATTTAACAAATAATAATACAATTAATAATGTTTTTGGTTCTGTTCCAACTGAAATTGATTGGAGATTACTCGGTTTTGTTAATCCAGTTAAAGATCAAGGTCAGTGTGGATCATGTTGGGCTTTCTCAACTATTCAAGCATTAGAAAGTGCATCAGCAATTAAATATGGCACATTATATTCACTATCTGAACAAGAATTAGTTGATTGTGATAATTTAAGTAATGGTGGTAGAGACCATGGATGTAATGGTGGACTTATGGATAATGCTTTTAAATGGATTGGTAAACAAGATGGTGTTTGTTCTGAATCTGATTATCCATATGTTTCTGGTGTTACAAAAACAAGTGGAAATTGTCTACAAAAATCTTGTAATAATCAACCAAATACTGATGTTATTAAATTCGTTGATATTACTGTTAATTCTGATGAAGCTATGATGACTGCAATAGCACAACAACCTGTATCTATTGCAATTGAAGCTGATCAAAGAGCATTTCAATTATATTCTTCCGGTATTTTTACCGCTACATGTGGTACTAATATTGATCATGGTGTTGGATTAGTAGGTTATACTTCTGAATATTATATTTTAAGAAATAGTTGGGGTACTTCTTGGGGTGATAATGGTTATATGTTAATTGGTAAAGGTACAGATCCTGCAACTGGTAAACCATATAATAATGGTGCTGGTCAATGTGGTTTATTAACAACTGGTTCTTATCCTGTCGTTTAATTTTTCTCAACAAATATAGTAAATATATTTTTATTATTAATAATATATTTTTTTATAAAACTTTTTACACTATTTTCTGTTATATTTTTTATTTTATCTAATAATTCTTCATTTCTTTTAAATCTAAATTCTCTTTTTGTTATTTCACTTTGATATTTTAAAAATACATCTTCTATATTTGTATCTTTAGTTTTAAAATGATTTTTCAAACTTGATATCCAAGTGTTAATATCTATATTTTTTAAATATTCAAATATATTTTTATTAAATTCATTAATATTAGTTATTAATGTATCATAATTATACTTTGATTGAATTTTTTCAACTATATAACATTCATCAAGTATTTTATTCCAAGATATATTTACCATATAACCTAATAATTTGTCTGTTCTTAAAATTGTATAAAAAATTTCATCCAATATTAAAATAGATAATATTAAATGTAATGTTAAATTATCATCTAATTTTCCTAATTTTATAATTAATTTAATACAATTATTTTTTTCATTCTTATTTGGATGTTTTATTTTTATTGATTTATTTAGTTTAAATTTACTAAATATGTATTTATTATTTAAATTTTTTGATATTAAATCAAACTTAAAATTTTTATTTATATTACCATATGTTAAAATTACACAATTTGATTTTTTAAATATATTATTAAAATATATCATAAAATCGTCATAATTAAAATTTTTTAATTCATTAATTTTTGTATTGATATCATATTCATTTTTATTATTTAAATTAAATAAATATTCTACATAATACCATGGTGATAACTTATCAATATTTTTTAAATTATCAATCATATTTGTTATTTTTTGTAAAATAAAATCTTTTGTTATTTCATTAATATTTTTTTTAAATATAAAATTTAATATATAATTTATAAATTCTTGACTTTCATCTATATTATTGTATACATTTATTCTTAATATTACCTCATTATATATTGTATTTGTATAAAAATTAAAACTATAATTTACATTTGTTGCATTCCATAATTCTCTATAAAGTAAAAAATCTAGTATTTCTAGTGATAAATTAGTATAAATTGTTTTCTTTACTGTATTAAAAAAATTGGTATCTGAAAATATAATTCCTATATAACAATTTTTTTCGTCAAATTTAGAAGTATTTCCATACCATATATTTTTTTTTATTTCAATGGGTATGTTTTGTTTTAAATTTGGAATTATAATTAATTGTTTTTCAATATATTTATTTTCAAAATTTAAATTAATATTAAATGATTTTGGTTTATTGTCTATTTTTTTTATTTCTGTATATTTTGTTCCATAATAAGGATCTGTTAAATATTGCTTCTCTTTAAACACATCTGTTATTATTATTTGTATACAATTATTAAAATTTAAAAATTTAGATATATCTTTTATATGGGATTCTTTATAATCTAAAATTATATAATTACCATCATAAATATTTTTACTTTTATATAAAAAAGAATTTGTAACTAACATTTGTCCTAATGTGATAGGATCATCTTTTGATAGGTTATTATAATTATAAATATCAATTGTATTAAGTATATTATATAATTTTTTGAAATTAAGACTTAGAATATAATTTACATAATATTTTAAATAACCATCTATATCATCTATATATTGTTGACCTTTTTTAGTTAGTACTAAATGAATTACAAATAAACCGGTACTTATTTCAAAATATGATGTTAATGATTTAATTAAATTATTAATTTTTAAAAAGTCTGATAATGAATTTTTAGTTTCTGAATTTAAAATAAAAGATACATAATCAAAAACTTTTGTTTCATTATATTTATTTAATTCATGTGTTTCAAATATATATTTAATTTCAAATGTTTTATTTATAGAATTTATTAAAAATGCTTTATTCAAATTTTTTGTATAAAAAGGTTTTAATAACTTTATTTTTGTAGTATTTTTATTATTTGTAAAATGTTCAAAATGTTTTTTCATTATTTTTTCTATTTTACTTATTTCAGTATCTGATATAATACATAATGATATATTTTCTGGTACATAATATTTTTTATAAAACTGTAACATCTTTTCTCTAATATCTTTTTTATTTAATGTATTTAATGATCCAGTAAAAAATCCATTAAATTCTGATTTTTTATCAGTTAATAAATGTTCTACATTAAATACTCTAAATCCATCATTGTTTAAATTTTTTCTATGTTCTGAATCAACATTATTCATTTCATCAAATATATATTCTTCTTTTAATTCAGAATTAAATAAATAATCTGCAAAAATTTCAACCATTTCTTCTAAATGTTTTGTAAATACTTCATAATAATAAACTGTATGTATATCACTTGTATATGCATTAGTATAACCACCAAATTCAGTTGCTTTATTTTTTATATAGTTTTTTATTTTATATTTTTTACTTGTCATAAAACACATATGTTCTAATAAATGTGCTATTCCATCATAATATTTTTTATTACTTGTTGATCCTACATTTACACATGCTATTATATATGATTTATTAATTTTATTATCACTAACGCTTATACATTTTAACTTATTTTTTAATAAATTATAGTTTATTATTCTATTATCATGTGACGGTTTATTAACTATTTCCATATATGTAGTGATAAATTATTTATATTGTAAAAATAAAAAAGTTTGGGTATTTGTTTTTAAGTATTGTTTTTCTACTTTATCATTACTTATTTTTAAATTATTTATTATTACTAATGTTTCATTATACAAATAATTAAATTCTTTACTACAATTACTCTTTTTTGTTATATTTATCATTTTTATTAAATTTAATGTTATTTTTTTTATATTCTCTGTTTGATATATTTTCAAATTTGTTATTATAAAATAAAAATATTGATATAATTTAATTATGTATTGCAACATATACTCACATTTATTACAATATATAGTATCACATAAAATATTTGTATATTTATTGCAATTCTCACATTGTTTATATATTGTTATCATTATATAAAAATTATAAAAATATTTTTTTAATTATCATATTCTAGTAAATAAATTTCATTATTCAACAAATTATATTTTTTTAAATTTTTTGAATTATAATTCCATATTTTTATAAAACTTTTTATGTCAATATTCTTAAATTCAAAATTTTTTTCATTATTATACCACAAGTTTTCTATATTAATATTATTTATTATATTTAAAATATCATATGGTTGCACTTTCCATAATATTGATTTTATATATGGTGTTATTAATAAATGATGATTTATTGAATTTAAATAATTTTCATATGTTACACTTTCATTTTCTATATCTTTTTCAAAATTTATATTTTTATTATTTTCTAAAAAATTAATTAATGATGATATTTTTGGTATTTCATAATATTCATAATATGTAAAATTGTTACAATTATAATTTTTCATATTTCCAAATAATGTTTTTACTAAATGATATATTTTTTTTAAATAAGAATGACACATCTCATTTTCTTTATTAATATCTATAATATTATTTTTTTTTTCTATTATATCCTCAAATGAAAAATAATCAAATATATATCTATTTTGTTTTTGTAATTCTTCTGTCAAATCATCTAAAAAAAAATTATAAATATTCATATAATTATTATCTGTCAGATATCTTATTTTATTATATCTTGGTAAACCATTATATTCTATATTTTCGGTTGTTTTATCTAATAATAATAATAATTTTTCTTTATATTGTTCATATTCATCATCAGTATATTTTAATTTAAAACTTAAATCTACTGTTTTATTATTTTTTATTAAATTATATCTTATGTCATCTTCATCTAAATTATTAATCTCTTTACCACTTTCAATTAATAGATATTTTGTTAATTCTGTTATTTGATTTAAACATAATTCTTGTTTTTCTGTTAAATAAGTTATCATTGAATAATTTAATTTAAAATATCTATTTAATAATATTTTTGTTTTATTTATTTCATTATTTTTATTTATTTCTTTTAAATATAAACAAAAATTTTCAAATGAAAAATTCAAATTTGTATTTAAACTTATTATTGTTTTTTCATTTTTAAAAATATTATTATGTATTTTTATTAAATATTCAATAGATAATTCTGGACCTATTTCATATGAGGGGGGTAAATGATCATTTCCAAAAAACATAAATAATAAACAAATATCATATATTATATTTTTATTTATTACATTTTTATTAGTTATATCATTATATATTTTTTCTATATTTTTTATTATTTTATTTGCTTCAATATATTGTATATGTTTATTTTTATAATTATACCTTATTACATATAATTTTATATCTTTTTTTATTATATTAAAATAATTTTGTTGAACTATTATTTGATGTACTAAATCTGAATCAATTGTATGAATACATATGTCACCATCATAGTTTTTTTCATATATTGATTTAAATATTTTATAATCAGCCTCACCATTATATTTACCCTGATTTATATATATCTTTATATTTGGATATTTTTCTGATAATCTTTTATATAATTCCTCTTCTAAATATTTTATTATTGGTGATATTGGTCCAAATGATTTATCTATTGTAAATCTATTTTTTAACCATTTAAAATAATCATATTTTATTCCATTATATTCTTCTATTGTATTTTCTAAATTTTTAAATTTTTCATCATATTTTTTTTTCCTTTCTTGAGATTCTATATAATTTCTTAATCTCCTTCTTCTTTGTTCTAAAATTTTTGAATATGATGGTATTCCATCAAATATTATATTTATATATTGAATTATATTTGTACAGTGTAATTTATTTATATTATATACTATGCTATTAAATATTTTTTTTGATAATATTATATTTAATATATTTTGATGATTTAAGGAATTTTTAAAATTCATTATTATGTCTATTTCATCATTACCATCTAAATTTATTTTATAATCTGACCAATGATCTAGTGATATTATTTCTAATATTTTTTCCTGAACATTATCATTTAAATAATTAAATGGTAATGATAATATTATTTTTATTATATTATTTATTTCATCTTCTAATTCTATTAATGATTGATATATTAAAAAACTTATATCAAACATTATATTATTTGCTATTATTTTTTTTACCTCAGTTTCTATATTTAATTCTTCTATTGAATCAAAATTTAAATTCTTATTTATAAAATTTAATAATTTATCAAAACCCATATTAATATTTATATTATTCCCTCTCTAAATAATTATTTTAAAAAAATTGAAAAAAATAAATTTTATTATATCTTATTTATTATTATGAGATCTAATAATATCATTAAAAATACTTTAACTAACTCGGTAACTACTCATAATAAAAAATGTAATCATAATAAAAAACATAATTATAATAAAAAACATAATTATAATTTAGATAATGATTTTTATGATTTAGATAATGATTTTTATGATTTAGATAATGATTTTTATGAATCAAAAGAAGATATATTAAAAGAAGAAAAACTTGAATTTTATAAAGAATCTTATAAAGAAGCTAAATATGAAAGATATAATAAATAACTATGTCTTTATTTAAAAAATAAATTACAATTTACTTTATGAATAATAAAATTGATATTATTACAAAAATTATTGATACAAATTTAAAAAATCATAATAATAAAAATATTTTTGATCTTATTGCTAATGATATTAATAATTTAGTTGATAATAAAATTGCTCATACTATGAAAGATATTAAAGATAAAAATAATTGTAAAAAAGAAAAAGGAGACCTTTGGGAATCATTTTGTTATTTATATTTATTACATGTATTAAACCACGATTTTATATGGTTTTATAAAGATTTCCCACTTAGTATGAAACAAACATTTCATTTAACAAAAAATGATTTCGGTATTGACTTAATTTCTATAAAAGATGGTAAATATTATGCTATACAATGTAAATTTAAAAAACCACAAACTAAAGTTCAAACTATATCTTGGAGGTCCCTCGCAACTTTTTATGCAATTATTACTAAAACTGGACCTTGGGAAAAAAATATTATTATGACAAATGTAAATAGTTGTAAACATATTGGTCAAAAAACAAAAAAAGATTTATCATTATGTATTGGTACATTTAGAAGCACAACACATTTTGAATGGTTAAAAATTGTTAATCATCCTAATACAACAAATAATGTTAATCATCCTAATACAACAAATAATGTTAATCATCCTAATACAACAAATAATGTTAATCATCCTAATACAACAAATAATGTTAATCAT
>JACCDH011182073.1_pt1 | contig 15339 bp, 17 predicted proteins | sample 7442481 | NCBI WGS metagenome assembly JACCDH01 (sample SAMN15323433, study PRJNA562643) | freshwater metagenome | isolation source: river surface water | place: USA:Blue River Watershed | collected 2017-08-15
ATATATATATTGTAATTGATGATATAATTAGTATTCAACCAATGTATGAAGAAATTAGAAAATGTATAGAAATATCATTTCCAAATATTAGCAATAAAATTCAATGTTTTTTAATAGTTCCTTATATGCCTACTAAATTTATTACACATAGATATTTATTTAAATATATTATTGCGTTTAAGGAAAATTATTCTTGTATGCAAAACCGATTATATGAAGCATTTAATTATTTTGAAGAAGATTTATTTAATGTATTTGTAAATACAATGCAAAATGAATTAAATAATTATGGTTGTTTGGTTAAAAATACCGAAAATAATTGTCTTTATTATTATGATAATAAAATATAAAAATTATATAAATATATTTAAAGATATTAAAGTTTTCTTACTTTCTTACTTTATTACTTTATCACAATGATTATGGAATATTTTGTTGATAAATTAACAAATAGCAATTATGCGACAACAAATTGTGTTTATTTAAATAGTCCAAAATCAAATTATATTTATATTCAATCTGATACAAAATTTGGAATATTTCGAACATGTCAAGATAGTACAAAAAATGAAAATACAGTGGGATTTAATACATTGCAAAGAACATATTTAAATAGTATGCTAAACACTAAAGTAAAAACAAAATATATTGATTTAAATGAAATAAAACAAATAAATGAGGCAACTTTTATAGTTAAAAATTTTTCACCAAAAAATATATTTGAAATTACAGATGAAGTAATTGAAAGTATTAAAAATGAACTACAAAATATTCCTATTATTAATGAATTAGCATTATCATATCAAAATAAAATTTCATTAATACCTATTGAAATAAATAATAATGCAAATTATATTATTGGACCAGATACAAAAATTAAATTAATTACTACTGATAAATTTATAAATTTAAATATTTCAATGGAAAAAGAATTATTTAAAAATAATTTTAATTTTATGGAAATGGGTATTGGTGGATTAGATAAACAATTTGAAGTTGTTTTTAGAAGAGCATTTTCATCAAGATTAATTCCTGATAAAATATTAAAAAATTTAGGTGTCAATCATGTTAGAGGTATAATTTTATTTGGTGCTCCAGGTTGTGGTAAGACATTAATTGCAAGACAAATCGGAAAAATTTTAAATTGTGAAGAACCAAAAATAGTATCTGGCCCAAGTTTATTATCAGCATACCAAGGACAATCCGAAGAAAATGTAAGAAAATTATTTACGGATGCATATGCAGATAAACAGGGGAAAAAATTACATTTGGTAATATTAGATGAATTTGATGCAATTTCAAGAAAAAGAGGTACTATTACAGATAATGGTTTATCTGATCGTATAGTTAATCAATTTTTATCAATGATTGATGGACCTGAAAGTTTGAATAATATTTTGCTTATTGCAATGACAAATAGATTAGAATTAATTGATGAAGCACTTTTAAGACCGGGTAGATTTGAAGTTCAAATTGAAATAGGATTACCAGATGAAAAAGGTAGATTAGACATATTAAATATTCATACAAATAAAATGGCAAAAGCAGGATATATGAAGGAAGTAGATTTACACTCTATTGCAAATATTACGAAAAATTTTACTGGAGCTGAATTAGAATGTGTTGTAAAAAATGCGGTATCATACTGTATATCAAAAGAAATTGATCCAAATAATTTATCATCAATAAAAGATATTAATCCTATCATTACACAGGAAGAAATGATAAAATCAGTAAAAGAAATTAAACCTCAATTTGGTACAATATCCAAAGAAATAGATATTATAACAAATATACATTTTGAATTATATTCTGATACTTATAATAGTATATATAATGATGTATTAAATAAAATAAATACTTTAAAAAAAGGTAATTTAATGACATGTATGATACAAGGTGATTCATTCATAGGTAAAACTACAATAGCATGTAATATAGCCAAAAATTCTGGATTTAATTGTGTAAAATTTGTAAATTCCGAAAAATTATTAAATAGTATAATGAAAGAACAACAATTATATGATATATTTGAACAAGGATATAAAACAGAATCTTTTGTTTTAATATTAGATGGAGTAGAAAAAATAATTGAATATTCAAAATTAGGAAATATATATAATAATAAAATATTACAAACAATTTATGCTTTATTATCAAAAATTATTGATTCAAATAAAAAAATTATAATTTTATTGACTAGTTCTAATATTGATTTAATGAAGGAATTAGAATTTGATTTAATTTGTAATTATAATTATAATTTATTTGATGAATATATTGAAAATTATAAATCAGTCGTATCAAACTATTTCAAAAATAAAAAATTTATATAAATGATTTTGTTTATTAATTTTGTTTATTAATTTTGTTTATTAATTTTTTTTATAAACAACTTTTCAAATAATAATCGAATTTTTCATCATGTATTTCATGATGAATTCTCATTCGCAAAAAACATCGCAATGTATATAAAACATCAACAATAGAATTATGCAAATTTTCGGGTTCCTTTTGAAATAATGTATAATATAATTCTTTTAATTGAGGATACTTTTTATATTTCTTCTCAGGATTTGTTTTTCTAGAAACCATAATATTACAAACATCAATAGAAGTTTTCATTGTACAACAATTAAATATATCCATAACTCTATTAAATCTTATATCAAATAAACTTAAAATATGAGGACATTGTTGAACTAGAGAATGAAAGTGACGTTCAATTTCATATAATATAATTGTGCTATCGAATTTTATATTATGTGCTATCACACAATCTGACTCCATATATGCTTTGTAAAATTCTGTCAAACCTTCAATAATGGAAACTCCAGAGTCACATTTTTCGCGAGTTATTCCAGTTAATTCAGTTATAAAAGGTTCAATCTGAATAAGAGGATGAATATTAATATAAGAATCATATTTTTTAATTATATTACTTTCTAAAATATCGTATTGAATAAAACTTAATTGTAATATAAATGGCATTTGATTTATATAAGGAATATCTTTTCTAACCTTTTCTCCAGTGGGAATTAATCCAGTGGTTTCAACATCAAATACCAGAATTTTGCGAAATTTTTTATAGGGTTTATTTTCCAAAAATCCACTTGAGATAGGAGGAGAAGTCGACAATGATTGAGATTCAATCATAAAAATCTGATTATTTTCATCATCACTATCTTGATAATTTTGAATAAATTCCATGGGTTTATTTTCTTTTTGTTTTTCCTTATTATTATATGATAATAAATTATTTTGTTTATAAGATCCAAAGAAATATTTTATAACATTTACGAAAAATAAATTTATTTGTTTTTTATTTTCTTTATAAATCAAAGATATAAAATTCCAAAAAGATCCAGATTGAGGATTACTAGAATTATTAGGGGAAGGGGAAACATTTATTTGAATAGTTGATGACATTATAATTTAGTTTACTTTATTTTATGATAGATAAATTGGTATGTTGGTTAAGTTATTAAATATAAGTATTTCATTTATTATATTATCAATTTTATGAAAATAACACATATATTTTTGATGAAAACAGCATAAAAAAACAATTATAATATATATTAATCTTATTTATTATTAGAAATTTTCGTATATAGAAACTAAATATGAAGATAACTATTGTCACATCAATTATTAATATTCCTTATGGAAAAACTGTTGAAGAAATTATTAGAGGATTTAATGCTTATTTTCCACTTTTTGCTGGAACTAAAATCTGTTTATATGTTGACCCAAAATTTAATTTTAAAACACATAATTCTAATGTAAGAATTATGAATTACGAAGAAAAATTTGAAAATACATGGATTCACAAATTATGTGATGAAATTACTTACGAATTGCCAAAAAATCGCAATGAACAAAAAGATTCCAATGAATTTATTATTTCTGGACAAACAAAATATGATTTTATTTTGGATACTATCGAGAAGAATCCATGGGATTCCGATTATTTTATTTGGGCAGATTCCACTATTTTTGAAATAATAAAAAATCCAGAAGAAACTAAAGCATTTTTCGAGTGGTTACCTGAATTAAAATGGAATCAACGAGTGCTCACATTTCCAGGATGTTGGTCAAAATTGGAAAAGGAAAAATCCGCGGAAATTTTTGATTCAGTTCATTGGCGATTTTGCGGTGGATTTTTCGCGGGAGACAAAACTTCTATATCCCAATTTTGTGAATTATATAAGACTGAATTTACTGAATTTTTTAAAACACATAAAAAACTTGTGTGGGATTTCAATTTTTGGGCATGGATGGAGGCAAATATAGAGGGATTAGATTTTGGATGGTATAAAGCAGACCATAATGACAGCATATTTATGATAACGGCTGATTCATATGTTACCAAACTTTCTGGAATTATGTCAAAAAAAGAATATAATTATCCCAAAATTCAGGATTATTATCCCACATCTGCATCATACTTATATCATGATGGCCATCATTGGCTCAATACACGATATGTGAATTATTGGATATATCCCAGTGGATGCTATCTTTTTCACAACCCAGATAGAGTAATAGAAAATAAAAATATTCTTTCGGAATTAGAAGATGAAACATTTTCACCATTTTATTTTCGAGAAGTTGAAGAGAATATTTCATTGCCAGTAACAAAAGGAATTTCTAGTGGATTGGAAGATGTTCGATTATATTCAGTGGGTAATCAAGTAAAATATATTGCAACTACTGCTGGATATTCACCCGATGGAAAGAGTCGAATGATTATTGGAAAATATGATTTGACAAGTGGACAAATTCAGGATGGAACAATTATTTTACCTCCAGATTCAAATGCAGATAGTTGGTGTGAGAAGAATTGGATTCCAATTGTTAAAAAGGAGATAATTCCAATGTTGGATGAAATGATAACTGATGCGGGTTATATTTGTGAAGTAAATGAAGAATTTTATGTGTATAAATGGTCACCTATGGAAATAGGAAAAATAAATCCACAAACGCATAAATTGGAAATTGTGCGAACACATAAAATGAAAAATCCGATATTTAGCAGAATTAGGGGATCGACAACATTTACAGAAATAAATGGCGGACTAATAGGTTTAGTTCATTATAGCGAGGAACATTCTCCGAGACATTATTATCATATGTTGGTTTTTCTGGATAAAGATAGTTTTAGACCAATTAAATATTCTGAACCATTTTATTTTGAGAAGTTGGGAATAGAATTTTGTATAGGAATGAATGTAGATCCCCAAATAGAGGATAGATACAGATTTTGGATATCAAGACATGATAGAGACCCAGTTATGTTAGAAGTAGACGGAAGTAAAATTAGATGGTTTTATGGATAAATATTTTGTTTGAAGAATAAAATAAAGATATTATTTTATATATTATTTATGAGTAATATATAAAGAAAATGATTCGAGGATTAGAACTGGCATTTAATAGATTAATTGCTGAAAAAAAAGGGGGATATGGAGAAGAAATGGAAAAAAAAGAGAATAATGAGAAAAAAAATAGAGAAGAAATAGATGAAAATAAAGAAGATATTGATGAAATGATAGGTGGAGATAGTGTAACTAATTTTGATCCAAGTAGTCAAACTGATAAATTTATTGAATTAATGAAGAATAATAATTTTGTATTAGAAGTTACAACTTCTTCTTCTTTTTTACGTTTATACACTTATGAAAACAGTGAAGTTAAGGAATACGATAGCACAAATATAAATCATAATTTGATGGAATTTATGTTTTCGGATGATATTGATGCAGAAGAAGATAAAACAAAAAGATTACAAACAATAGATAGTATTATAGAAAAGCATAATCAAAATATTAAAACACTTACAGAAACATTGAATAATGAAAATGTGAAATTAGAAAATTTAACAACTCAATATAATAAAAATGTGGAATTAGAAGCAACGTATAAAACACAACTTAACCAGTTAGATAAAAATTATGTCAATTATAATGACTTATTTACAAAAAAAAGTAATATAACAAAGGAAAATATTAAGGATAATGGCTTAATTAAAAATTTAGAAGAAAAAATTAAAAGTATTGAGAAAGAATTAAAATCAGAAGAAAAAAAATTAAATAATTTAACCATAGATAAATCTCATTTAGAAACACGTAATACTAGTGATAGTAACATACCAGAACTTAAAAATAAATTTATAGATAGATTAATATTTTCAATTTCACATAATAAATCAAGTAGATATACTAATGCTATGCAAAATAAATACCAACCCTTATTAAGTATAAATGACGAAATACAATTTTTTAATGAATTAAAACCCTATTTAAAAAATGAATTAATTATTATAAACGATCCTTATGAAAATTATAGCGATTTTTTAGAAAAGTTTATTAAAAAATTACCTGGATATAATTTTGCAGTTTTAGCATATAAAGGTAAAACAAATAGAACCAATATAAATAATACTCCAAGAAATAGTGATACGACTCCAAGAGGAACTAATCCTGATATAAATACAACACCATTTGAAAAAAATGTTTTAAAAAAATTTAAAAAGAATGAAAAATTATTAGAATTTGCCTCTCATTTTTATCCTTATATTGTTGGAAAATTTACAAAAGAAGCAAATATGATAAATTATATGGTTGATACACAATTTAATGGTATATACAGAAATAATATTAATCAATTACCTGAAGGTATTTCTCCAAAAGATAATGTTATACCTATTACTGTCAATCCAGAAAATTTTTATGTTATTAAACGTAAATCTAAATCTACAACTAATCAACAAAAATTGCTTGGAGATTATGAAATGGATGAATATTCAATAGACGCAATATATAATATAGGCTCAACAAATGACCCTCCTCCGCCTTCTCAACCAAATACTGCACGTAGTATTTCTTATGGAAGTCCTCGACCTACACCTACACCTACATCTACATCTACACCTAGACGTGTTTCAAATTCTACTATGAGTAATATACATACTACTTTATTTAGTTCAAATCAAAACACAAATTCACATAACAAACAATCTGATGTTAAACCCGTAAGTAGAAAAAAGGTTCCATTATTAGATGTTCAAAATAATACTAATAATAATAATCCTAAACAATATAATAATAATAATAATGGTGATAATAATAATGCTAATAATAATAATAATAATAATAATGGTGATAATGATAATGCTAATAATAATAATAATAATAATAATGGTGATAATGATGGTGATAATAATGCTAATATTGAAGGAGAAGGTGAAGGTGAAGGTGAAGGTGAAGGTGAAGGTGATGGCGATGGTGATTCTAATGTTGATGGTCATAATATTGGGGTTGATGGTGATATAAAAATTGAAGAAATAGATGATATTAACAACGAGTTTACACCTGAACAAATAAAAAAATTTGAAGAAATTGAAAAATCACAAAAAGAATTAAATGATGCCAAACTAAATGAAAAGATTGAAACTGAAACAAATGCACGTATAAATCAATTTGAAAAAGATAGTCAAGAAAAAAAAGAATATTTATTATTGAAAAAAGCAAAAGAAGCAGAAGAAGAAAAGTTAAGACAAGCAAAAGCCAACGAAGATTGGAAAAATAGAATAAAACAATATCAAGCAGGTAAAAAAAATATGACAGAACTACAAAAAGAGATTGCATTTTCTATAATGAATGATATATTTAATACTGCAGAAGAAGAAGCAGAAATAAACCAAGCAAAAACAATTGCAGAAAAACAAAAATTAGAAGAAGAAAAACAAAAATTAGAAGAAGATACATTTAAATACATGAGTAATTTATTTGATTCTAGTAAAAGCAAAGATAAAAATAATATAAAAGAAGAACAAAAAACTGAAATTGAAAATGAAACTAAAGTTTTTGTAAAAAATAAAAAAATAAATAATTATTTAAATGATTTAAAGAATCCTGATATAGGAAGTACATTTAAAGGGTATTCATTAAAAAAAATATTTTTATTAAATCGTAACATAGGTAATAGAAATAATAATTATACTAATTATAATCCAGTTACAACTACAGATGATGGAGAAGAACATTTAGTAGTAGATAAAGACGGATTTTATAAATTAACATCTAATTTAAATGGTAACACATCAATTATTTATTACGATCCTGTTAATGATATATTAAAAAATGACAAAGAAGAAATAATTTTACTAAATGGCATTGATAAAAAATTAAATAAAAAATATTCTTCTCCATAAAAATTCATATAAAAACTTATTATTTATATGAATTATACATCCAAATCCCAAAAAATCCCAAAAAAAAGTATGCCACCAAAAAAGTATTATTTCATAAATATTCAAATTCCTCTCGAAGTTCTTCCATCAAAAGAGAATCATCTTTTATCTGATCGCATAGATATCACTTTTTCTGAATGTCCTCAACTTCCTCCAATAAAAGAAAATCATGCAACTCTAATCCCCGATAAAATCAGAGAATTTATTGAAAAACTTTCACGCGAACCTTCGAATTCGGTTCCAGAACCTACCACGGAGCCGACCTCGGGTAAAGAACCGACCCAAAATTCTGAACCACCTCCACCCCCCAGAGTTGCCTATGTAACAAAAACTCATCAAAAACATCCAAAAAATCCCAATGCAAATATCTCATTTAAAAATCGCCAAAAAGTTAAATCTCGGGAATTTACAGTAAAAAATTATGATACGGATTTTGTTACATAAATAATGGTCTTTCATCAGTGCGAATAACTAAAGGATCAGGCACAAATAAAGGTGTTCGATCAGCAACATTCAAACTTTGCAAACGATAAATTTCCACAGTAGTTTCCTTCTTAGGATTCACTAAATTGGTCGAACCAATTCCATATAAAAAAGATTCAACATCGCAGGAATTTCCAGATAAAACAGTGGGAGCAACGCGACCCTGTAATAATCCATTACCAGGAAAATGAGTTTCCATTGGTCTGCCATATTGACTGTTAACATATGTAAAATAATCTAATTGTCTTTGATATTCACGTTGTTCGGATGCATAATCTCCAGGTGTATTTTTATTTCTAGTAGATGCCATTTTATATTTTTATATTATATTATATATTATACTATAAATATATAATATTTTTATCAAATAAATTCAATATATTCTATCTTCTCAATAATCCTTCACGTAATTGTTTATAATATTTTGTTTGTAATTCTTTATCATCAGGATATTCTAAAAATGCACACATAAGTGGATGAAAAATATAAATATAATCATAAGAATATAGAATTGATTGACCTATTTCGCGATTTGTGGATATCATTTTTGCAGCGGCTAAATCATATAATTCACAAAATTGAGAATTATCCTTTGTTAAATTAAACAAATTTCGTAAAGCATTATCCATAACACCAATATCAATCATAAATTCATCTAAAGTTACAGGATCAATTCCATTAATATCATATTTTTCGGCCAAATCGGCTTTCATCTTCTCCATATCCATTTTAAAAATTCGGCGAATACAATTTCTATATTCGAAATCATCGTAATATTCAATCATAGGGAAACTGGTATCGTAGTATTCAGAATGTGATGTCATTTTCTTTGCAAAATATATAATTAAATTTATAGTGTATTTATATTATTTCTGTTTCATATTTTTATTCAATTTTTTCTGACTTCTTCTCAAAATGCGTTTTCCACCTCTAGTTGCAATACGAGAATTATAATCAGATGCTGGAATTGGCGCGGAAATAGAGCCTCCCATATTATCTTTATAGTCCAATGCCGTGGCTTTGTGAACATACATAAAAGTACGATCATATCCCCCTTTTTGTGTTTTATTTTTGCGTAGTCTTCTCCGATTCTTCTGAGATTTATTCATTTCAAAAAATATATTATATAATATAAAACAATATATCTTTTTCATAGTCTGGTCTAGAAACTTCTATCAGAAGGACGATGAGTATTTTTGAGATTGTAATCAGTGCTCATTTCACGAGAAGCCATACCACCGCGAACCCATCCATCAAGGGCGAATTCTTCAATATAATGAGATGGATTGTTGGCACGTTGAATCATTTTGTCATCACTATGATAAATAGTATATTGACTAAATGTTTTTTCAGAAATAGTATTAACACTCTTTTTATCACTGACAATTTCACCCTGTTGTAATTGGGATTCCAATGTAGGATTACATGAACCTCTTCCTAAATAGGGAACAGTAATAAAGGGGCGTTGCATTAATTGCAATTTTTCTAAAGGTCTCTCATTCTCGGTTTTTATTAATAATTGAGAATCGAAATCAACAACACTTCCACTTAAACCTTTTCCGTGAGTAATTCCACTAAACATAATATTTGGCTGTTGAACCGCAAAATTCACATGAGAATTTGAGAGAAATTCATTCTGATAATTAGAAAGCATATAGTTTGAGAATTTGGTATTAGATGTCGTTCGTTGAGTATTATCTGTTTCATCTGCACCTATACGACCTAAATTATCAAAAAAATAGTTATGGATTGTAGCCATTTTATTATATTATAATATAGTATAGTAAAATAAAATAAAAAGATCGCAATAATAACAAAATATAAAATGGGATTTACATATTATTTTCTTGGTTTATGGTTTGGAATTGCAATTGCAAGTGATGAGTGTAAAAAAGGAAAACAGTCTATGTTACTTCTCCTTATGCAGATGCAAAAATTCAATTAAAAAATAATCAGATGGATTATAGATACAATAAATGAAAAATATAGATACAATAAATGGAAAATATAAAATTAATAAATTATACATATTTTTTCAAAACTTAAAATTTTGTCTCCCAAATCTAATACAGAAATACCATTTTCATTAGTAATATCCTTTATTTTTTTATTCGTATATTTATTTCTTTCCTGAAAATAATTTGCATAATAAGAGGCAGGACAATTACAATTATCAAAATCTTGAATAGGACACCATATAGAATTTGTATCAGTAGTAAAATCATAATCAATATTATTTTCTTTTAATTTATCAACAAATATAGAGTAAGCTAACTCTTGGTCATCAGTATTAGAATAAATATCAGGTATTATTTTTTTATTTTGATAAGATACTGCAACAAGAATATTTTTATCTAATGTTATTTTTTTTGGTTCTAATAGATCATTAATTAACATAGATTTTAATATTTTTCCATAATTTTCCTTAAAATATATATAATCTTCCATGATATTTATGTTGTGTTAAAATTAGTATAATATATTGATATTATATAAATTGATATAAACATTTCAATTTTTTACATAACATGACGATTCAAGTTACGAGCCAATGCAAATAAATTTCCCTCCTTAGCACTAATAGCATTTCCAAAACAATATTGAGCAAAAGCAGTTTGGTCATTGGGAATTGTTGTCGCAGGATTTGATATAAATTGTCTCATGGATTGTTCAAATTCTAAACGATCGCCAATACTATTAAATAGTTTATCGGAAATATCAGGCTGATCAGGATGCATATCAGAAACTAATTGTTTTGCTTGACCTAAAATGTCCTGTTGAACACTTTCATTATATGATGGCGCTGCAGGTTTTTTATTAGGATTATAATCATAATCTGTTAATAAAACATTGGAAAAAGGATTATTTACAGCGGGGGAATCAAATACTTCCTTGGGGTCTTTCGTCATTATTCTGCTGTCATTTAATGCCTGTTGAGCAGGACCACTTATCGAACCATTTTCGAAATTTTCCATTCCGCCTTCCAAATTCATCTTTTTAATAGCCATTTTATCATTTTCAAATCGTTGATTTTGATAAATTAAATAAATAGAAACCAAAGTAATGAATGAAATAACCAAAAGACGATGGTTTTTAGAATATGCAAACCCAAAAACAGTCAAAACTATTACCAAACGAGAAATCGCATTCATTTTTTGTTCATAAGTCATATATTCAGTTGGAAAAAATTCAAAAATATATTCTTGCTTCAATAAAATATTGGGATTGTCTGTCCAAAAGGGAATATCTGGTTTTATAGATTCTTCTAAAGATAATGTGTTTGATATAGATTTGCAACTTTTTGGTTTCACAACGAATTTTTCATCATCCATATAATCTATTTCTTGAGTTTGAATATTTGACATATTTTTGTTAATTATATAATGTATAATATCTTATTATATAATTATATTTGTTTTATAGCTCATTGATATTTACGCTAAAATATTATTTTTTCTTTTTTTCTGTACGAGGTATAATGCGATGTTTGATGCATTTTTTGTCTATTATTAGAGATTTGCATTTCTTTGATTGAGGTATAATATTTAATACACATTTAGATTTTTCTCCATATAATGGAACAACACATCCAGTTTCTGGTTTAGATTTATCAACTGGACTTTCTTTTTTATCCATTGGTGTTGTACATCTTGCTCTAAAATGCTCATATCTTTCGCGAACATCTTCATATGTAAGTCCCGATTTTTTATTCGTCATTTTATTCACTGCTTCATGTAATTTATAAATATATCGCGAAAAACTGTCTCGAGATGCCATCTCAGACTTTGTAAGAGGCATTTTCTTCATATTTTTCACCAAATTTTTGCGACATTTTCCGCATGGAAGTGTGTGTTGCAATCCTAAAATAAAATTACGGTAATTTTGTTTATCTAAAGGAGTTGGATTTACAGGATAATTAAAACTCATTGTATGAAGCATATGCCATGCTGGAGGTCCCCATACAGTAACCAACATTCCGTCATTACTTGAATAATCTTTATCTTCAAATACTTTTTCCGTTTTTTTATGCAATCTTTTTTTTGTTGTTTTATTTTTTGCGGTTCTTTTTTTTGAACTCATAAAACCCAAATAAAATATATTTATATTATATTTATATTTTATTCTTTCCGAAGTTTATTCGTTTGTAACACTATGAATAAATTGATCTAAAGACTCCTTTGTAATTTTGGCGTCAAAATCATATCTCTCATCATTTTTCATTAAAACGATTGTTGGATATGAATCAATACGGAATTCTTTGATTTTTTCTTGAACTGTCTCATTAGTATCATCAGTGCAATTATCACCAGCAGAATCACATTTAATTGTATATCCATTTACTTCTTTTCCATTGTATGCATCACAAAATGCTTTCCAATCTGGAAGAGCTTTTTTGCAATGAGGACACCATTCTACGTGAAACATTCTTACTTCAACAATTCCACTTCTGTTTCCATTATTTGCAACATCCTTAAATTTCACAGTTTTCTTTTTGTTCTCACTCATAAGAGTTTTTCCATAATAAATTCCGACTGCTAAAAATACGATTACAACTAAAATAATGATAATAATAGTTTTATAGGGTCTTAATTTTCCACTTAAATAATCTAAAAAATATGCCATTTTCTTTATATAATATATTATTAGAGATTATGTATAATTAAATATACGAATCCTTGTATTTTTTTGGAGTTTTATTCAATCTTCTCCAAAAATTCTTTCCATAATTCGCTACCCATCGCTATAAGTTTTTTCCTTTCTTCTGAAAAATTAGATGCTAAATAAATATCATATAAAATATTGGAATATTCTCCATATATGGAAATTTCATTTTTTAAACAAAATCCGTGAGTAATATTATTGTGTTTTTCAATAAACTCAAACATTTTCATCAATATTTTTAAGATGCTATCATAAATATATGTTGGTTTATTTTCAGTACTATCATATTCATATTCTGTTAAAGATTTATTTTCGGAATCTTCTCTACTTTCAGTGATTTCTTTTTTGATATTAGGAGAAGAATTATAAACAATTTTTATAGCAAAAATTTCCTCTGATTTTACTTCTGGATTATTTTTGAGAAATTGAGATAATGGATAATTTATAAGAACTCCACCATCAGTATACATTCTACCATCTTTTTTATAAGGTGAAAACAAAATTGGCAAACAACTAGATGCATATACTGCACTTACAACTGACCATTCTGGATGTGTCCTATGTGATATATCAACAATTTCAAATCTATCCATATCAACAGTAAAAAAATGGAGTTCAATATTAGTAATATTATATAAATCAATCATATTGATATTAGGTGATAAATCTTTGGCTTTAAATATTGGCGCAAATATTTCAGTGGCAACATTTTCCGATAAAATTCCCTCTTTATTTATAGATTGAATAATTGTAAGTAAATCTATTTTAAAAAGATTTTGCCATGGTCTATTTATTAAGTAATTATCCAAAATTTCCCATTCTTTTTCTATTGTTGATTGTTCCGCATCAAAAATGGAAATCAATGCCAAATATAATCCAATAATTGCTCCCGCAGAAGTTCCATAAACTGATTTTAAGTTTTTAAAATTCCAGAATCCAGCCAAATTACTGTCGCGTAAAATTGCGTATTCTTGAAACATAACATGACCACCACCAGATAATATAATGTGTTGTATCGAAGAGTCCGTATTATTTTCCATTTTTTCAGCGAATTTAGTAATATAATAACAAGATAATATAAAGAAAATATTAGTTCTATATTATATTTTTTTATTTTATAATATAATATAAAATAAAATGGCATGTTTTTTGAATGTTAACGACGATGATAATATTCGCAAAATAAATATTGATGATTTGTATGAAAAACAGCAAAAACGTGATTTAAAACAGGTCTCAATATTTAATAAATTATTAAATCGAATATATACTAGAATAGAAGTCACAGGAAAGACAAAAAAAAATGACCGTCATATATGGTTTACAGTTCCCGAATATATTTTTGGAGAACCTGTATATAATAAGGGAGATTGTATAGCATATATTATGGCAAAATTGGAGGAAAATGGATTTCAGGTAAATTATATGCATCCAAATACTTTGTTTGTTGGATGGAGCAATTGGGTTCCATCTTATATAAGAAATGAACTTAAGAAAAAGAAGGGAATTGTGGTAGATTCAAAAGGAAATATTTTAGAGACAAAGGGAGAAGATGAAGAAACAAATCAAAATGAACAAGGACCTCCAGGAATTCCAGGAAGTGGAGCAAATTCTTCAAATAAAAAGCAATTTACACCAATTGGAACATATAAGCCCACAGGAAATTTGGTTTATAATCAGGAAATGTTTGATAAGTTGGAGAAGAAGGTTGTTTTCAAACTATAATTTGCATTTTCTTTCAAACTGTTGGTTTATTTTTTGCGTTTTATTGTGCGTTTTTTAAGGCTCTTTTTTGTGCGTTTATTTTTTTTAGTTTTTCGAGAAGATCTTCTCTTTCTTCCACCAACAGTTTCGGGTGGTCTAGTATCTACTTTTTCATTTTTTTCTTCTTCAAAATTAGGAGGTTTCTATGTGTTTTCACTTTGCATAGTATTAAC
>JACCDH011414543.1_pt1 | contig 15337 bp, 16 predicted proteins | sample 7442481 | NCBI WGS metagenome assembly JACCDH01 (sample SAMN15323433, study PRJNA562643) | freshwater metagenome | isolation source: river surface water | place: USA:Blue River Watershed | collected 2017-08-15
CCTCGCTATAGGCCGCGCTTCGCCGCTGCGATCCGGAGACGTGGGTGAGTGGCTGAAACCAACGGTTTGCTAAACCGTCGTACTGGTAAATCCGGTACCGAGGGTTCGAATCCCTCCGTCTCCGCCAGGATTGCTTCCGCAAGCATCCGCAAACTTCCATAAAAGTCCCGGATTTCAGCGGATTATTCGTCCGCAAGCGCCTCCTCTCGTCCGCTGTCTGCCGCCCGCATCCGCACAAAAATGTGGGCGAAAGTGTGGGCGTAACGTATGAGTGTGGGCGTAAACTCCCAATCGAGTGGGTGTAGCCATGGGCAAGCTGACTGCTAACGAGGTGAAGGCGGCGCTGGGAAGGCCAGGAACCTATCAGGACGGCGATGGGCTGATTCTTAAGGTGGACCGCCGTGGAGGCGCTGCATGGCGGCTACGCATCCAACACCAGGGCAAAAGGAGCGATATAGGCTTGGGCAGTGCAAAGCTCGTGTCCCTCGCGAGCGCGCGGGCGAAGGCGGCCGAGGCACGGAAGGCGATTCGCGAGGACGGGCGCGATCTCCTCGCAGAGAAGCGCAAGTCGAAGGCGGCAGCTGTCACCTTTCGCGAAGCCGCGCTGGCGCTGCACAAGGCCCGCGAGCACCAATGGGCCAGCACCAAGCACGGGGGCCAGTGGCTTGCTACCCTCGAAACCTACGCCTTTCCCACGCTCGGCAAGACGCCGGTCGGGGACATAGCGGCCGGCGACATCATCGCAGCCATCGCCGAGGTGTGGACGGCAAAGCCGGAGACGGGCCGCCGCGTTCGCCAGCGGATATGCGCCGTGCTCGATTACGCGCACGCGCGCGGCTGGCGAGCGACCGAGGCCCCGGCCCGGTCGTTGGCGGCGGGCAAGGGCCTGCCCAGGCAGCCGCACGGCAGGAACCACGCGTCCATGCCTTACGACGAGCTGCCCATGTTCCTGACGCGGCTCCGCGCCAGCGGCGGCGTGTGGGGGCGGTTGGCTCTGGAGTTCACGATCCTCACGGCCGCGCGCAGCCAGGAAGTCCGGCTGGCGACATGGGACGAGTTCGACACCAAGAACGCGTTGTGGACCGTTCCCGCCGCGCACATGAAGATGAAGCGCGAGCATCTCGTCCCGCTCTCGCCGCAAGCGCTGGCGGTGCTGAAAAGCGCGATGGCCGTGCGGCTCGACGGGACCGATCTCGTCTTTCCGGGCACCAACGGCCCGATGTCAGACATGACCCTGCTCGCCGTGCTGCGCCGGATGAAGGAGCCGTTCACCGCCCACGGCTTCCGCTCCTCGTTCCGCACATGGGTTGCCGAGAGGACCAACTTCCCCGGCGAGGTGGCGGAAGCCGCACTCGCTCACCAGAACCCCAACGAGGTAGAGCGCGCCTATCAGCGCGGTGCGATGCTGGACAAAAGGCGCAAGCTGATGGAGGCGTGGGGCGCCTATTGCGAGGGCGGAGGGGGCAAGGTGATCCCCACCAAGAAGTGAGCGGCGGCGGAGTTATCGAGCCGCCCATCGCCCGCTGAACAGCAAGTCACGGATACCAGCGGCGAAGCACATCGCGCACGTAGGCAGGCGTCTCGCCATTCAGCGGAATCCCGCCGGCGCGCTCGACCGCGCCAGGTCCCGCGTTGTACGCGGCGAGCGCCATGTGCACTGTCCCGAAGCGGTCGAGCATTTGCCGGAGGTAGCGGGCGGCGCCGACCAAGTTTGCCAGTGGGTCGAAGCGGTTGGCAACTCCCAGTTCCTTCGCCGTGCCCGGCATCAGCTGCCCCAGCCCTGCGGCACCCGCCCTGCTGATAGCAAAGGGGTTGTAGCGGGATTCCGTCCAGATCAGCGCATCAAGCAGCCCGGCGGGCAGACCGAACCTCGCCTCGGCAGCGTACACATGCGGAAGATATGCCGCGCGACGAAAGCCATTGGGTCCAGCGAGCCCCCTCGGCTTTCCGCTTTCCTGCCCCCGCATACCGTCCGACGCTGAGACGATCGGGGACGGCACCGAGGCTTGCACCGCACTCGCCGCCGGCACTTCCCAAACTCCGTGCTCCACAAGTTGGAATCCGTCGGCCGACTGCGCCAGCCGATAGCCCTGGTGCTGTTCGTCAGCGGCGGCCGCCGCGGCCCCCGATTGAGCTTGTTTCTGACCGTGCGCGGGCATTGCCACAACCACTCCGATGGCGATCGATACAACTCGCAGGATCATCTCGCTCGATTCCTTGTCTGGCCGAATCGACGTAGAACATATAGAGAACATCAATTGTAGGAAAACGCATGGGCGCGGGCGCGGAGAGGAGGCCGCGCTGGGGAGGCATGAAAAAAGGAGAAATCATGCCCCACAGCCATCAATCGGAGCGTCTCGAGCGCCGCGCGCGGGAGATCGTCGACAGTCTTGGCGGAACTTGGCGTCGCAACCGCGGGATGTGCTGTTGCCCCGCGCACGACGACCGCACCCCCTCGCTAAGCGTGAGCCTCGGCAAGCACGCCATTCTGTTCCATTGTTTCGCCGGCTGCTCGAGGGCCGAGGTCATATCGGCTCTCGGACGCCGGGGCGTTCGCACCCGCGAGCTGTTCGACGGTTCGGGCGGGCCCCTGCCGGAACTCGTCCGAGCGGAGACCGCTGACCGCAATGCCGTCCGGCTATGGCGCGGGGCCGTGGCACTCAAGGGCAGTGCGGCGGAGGCCTATCTGGTGCAGCGCGGCGTGACCCAGTTTTCACCGGACTTGCGCTTTCATTCGAGGACGCCGCTCGGCCCTCGCGGAGCAGTCCGTTTCCTGCCGGCGATGCTCGCCGCTGTTCGAAGCGACCTAGGCGTGATCGCCGTGCACCGCACGTTTCTTGATCCGCCGGCGGCACGGCTCGCGGGTTTCGAGCGGCCCAAGCGCGCCCTGGGCAGCCTGCAGCACGGCGCTGTGCGGCTTGCGCCGCCGCGCGAAGGACGCCTGGGACTGGCGGAGGGAATCGAAACGGCTCTCTCGGCCACGCAGATCTTTGGCATCCCCTGCTGGGCGACGCTTGGAAATGAGCGCTTCGGCCTGGTGACTGTGCCGGAGAGCGTGCGGGAGCTTCACTTGTTCGTGGACAACGATCCGGGCGGCGACCTGGCCGAGGAGCGCGGCCGCGAAGCCTATCGCTGCGAGGGACGGCGTATCGTCGCGAAGCGGCCCACCAATCTCGACGCGGACTGGAATGACGTTCTGCTCGAACGTGCGGTCGCCGGGACCTGAGCGAGTTCAGAGGAGAGAGTGCCCTGGCCTCCCCGAGGCCAGACAACCTGAAGGGCCTCGTCAGGAGGTCCCATGCCACACTCGTCCCCCGCTTTTGCCTTTCCCGAGCGCAACGAGCCGCAGGTCCTGTCCGCGGCGCGCGAGCTCACTCACATCATCGAGGCGGGCGAGACGGTTTCCCGCGCGCGCCTCAACGGGATACTGAGCAGTGAATTCGGCGGCAGCGACGCAGATGGCCGTTGGTCCGTGCGCGAGGCCCACGCCGTGCTTGAGCTCGCCCAGGTGCTGTGGCTGCGCGACAGCGCTGGTCTCAACCTCACATCATCGCCTGGCGCGGCTAACGCAATGTTCCCGCAGCTCGAGACATTGCTACCCAGCCAAACGGTCCGCAGCGAAGAGCAGATCGAACTTCAGCAGTTCGCGACCCCACCGCGCATCGCCTGGCTTCTGGCGCGAGCCTGCGCAATCCAGGCTGGCGAGGCAGTACTCGAGCCGTCAGCTGGAACAGGCATGCTGGCGGTCTGGGCTGCGAGCGCCGATGCCCGCCTGATCCTCAATGAGATGTCGCTGCTTCGGCGCGAATGCCTCGGCTATCTGTTTCCGGACGCCACAGTGACGGGTCACGACGGCGAGCTCATCGATGAGCTGCTCGACCCGTCACACCAGCCGAGCGCTATCCTCGTCAATCCGCCCTTTTCGCACGCGATCGAGCGCGGGCATGACGGACACACTGGGGGCCGCCATTTGCGCTCGGCCTGGAAGCGGCTCGCCGCGGGTGGCCGGATGGCCGCCATCATGCCCGAGTGGTTCGATGTCCATCGTTTCCTGGAAGCCGTGCGCGATCCGATCGTTCTGCGCGTCAACGTCGCGGTGGAGCGCGGCTTCGCGAAGCAGGGCACATCGATCACCACCCGGCTTCTCGTGCTCGACAAGATTGCCGATGGAGCGGAGCCGGTCATGGTCCGAACCAGTGATTTCGGCACGCTTTGCGACGTGCTCGATGCCATCCCGGCGCGACCCACGCCGCTGCCCGCGAAGCCTGCCACAATCTCGTCCGCGCGCGCACCGGTCCCATTCAGTCGCCTGGCGAGCAGGACGCGCCCGTTGCAGCCCCGGCCGCCGGCCGCGGCAGCTTCCAGCGAACCCTGCGCGTACACGGCACTCGACGCGCCGGCTCCGATCGCCGAACAAGTCGGCCACTATCTGCCGTATCGGCCGAGCCGGATCGTCATCCCTGGTGCCGCCGAGCATCCAACGCCGCTCGTGGAATCGGTCGCGATGGGCTCCATCACGGCACCGATCCCGACCGAGGTTCCGCAGCTGCGATCCGGGGTCATCGATCGCGGGCTGTTGTCGGCCGCGCAGGCCGAGACGCTGATCTACGCCGTCACGGCACACGCCCGCGAACTGCCGGGCCGCTTCGTTCCCCAGGACAAGGGCTGCTCTGTTGCGCCAGATCCCGGCGGTGCGGTCTACCGCATGGGCTACTTCCTTGGCGACGGCACCGGAGCCGGGAAAGGACGCCAGGTTGCAAGCGTGATCCTCGAGCGCTGGCTCCGCGGGGAAAGACGACACATCTGGATATCGAAGAACGAGGCGCTCCTCGAGGACGCGCGCCGAGACTGGTCAGCTCTCGGAGGGCTTCCGATCGACATCCAGCCGCTCGGCCAGTGGAAGCTCGGCCAACAGGTTACGATGGGCGAAGGCATCCTGTTCGTCACCTATCCCACGCTGCGCTCCGGACGGTCCGACGCCACGCGGATCGACCAGATCCTCGAATGGGCCGGCGACGGCTTTGACGGGGTCATCGTGTTCGACGAGGCCCATGCAATGGCCAACGCCGCCGGTGGCGAAGGATCGCGCGGGCGCGTCAAGGGCTCGGAGCAGGGAGTTGCCGGCGTGCGCCTGCAAAACATGCTCCCGCGCGCCCGAATCCTCTACGCCTCGGCGACCGGCGCTTCCGACGTCAACAATCTTGCCTATGCGACGCGCCTGGGGCTCTGGGGCCCGGAGACTGCCTTCGCCAACCGCGAAGCGTTTGTGAGCGACATCCGGGAGGGTGGGATTGCCGCGATGGAGCTGGTCGCCCGCGACCTCAAGTCGCTCGGTCTCTACACCGCCCGCGCGCTCTCCTTCGCCGGCGTCGAGTGTGAAATCCTCGAGCGCCAGCTCACGCCCGAGCAGATCTTGGTCTACGACGCCTATGCCGAGAGATGGGGAGCAAGGGCCGTCATGCCGCTTCTCCCAGGAATAGATGTTCGCTCGAGGCCGCAATGTCGCGCAGCAGCACCGGAGTGGCTTCGAAATACCAATAGGTGTTGGCGATCGAGGCGTGCCCCAGATAGACGCTGAGCCCTGCCATGTGATGCGCCACAGCTTCCCTGTCCGGCGAACACGACTCCAGCGAGCGCACGGCGAAAGTATGCCGCAAATCGTGGAGCCGCATGCCGGCTGTTCCGGTTGGTCCACGATATCCGAGCTGCCGTGCCAACCTCACGAACACGACATGGGCGCGTACCTTGTGGGGTGCTCGTCCCCGGATCGTGACGAAGAGGTCGTTGCCGGCGGCGCCGAGCCTTGCCCGGGTGGCAAGATAGGCTTCGAGCGCCTGCCGGGTCGACGGCAGCAGGGCAATGAGCCGCTGCTTGCCAAACTTGCCATTGCGGATGATCAGGCCATCCTCGACCAGATCAGTGCACTGCAGAGCCAGCGCTTCGGATATCCGGAGCCCTGTCGCCGCCAGCAACCCAAAGAGGTAGTGGTACGTGAATGGGCTGATGGTGCCCTGTGGCGGCAAGTCCAGCGCCGCCGTCATGATCGCTTGAACCTGGCGGGCTTCGATTATCGTCGGAGTTGGCCGTGGTCTCTTGCCCCGGCCGAATACGCCCGCAGGTGGGACTTCGTGTTGCAAATCCTCGGCGTGAGCGAACAGGCTGAAATTGCGAACGGTGTTGAACCGGGTCTGGGCCACATATTGCGATGTCGATGTGTGGCACCAATCGTAGATGCGCTGGATCTTGGTATGCCGGTCGCCGAATGCTTCGGCGAAAGCCGAGTAAAGCCGCAGCAATCGCTCCTGTTCGGCAAACTTCCGCCCCAAGCTCCGGTGAAGGGCTACGTATCTGGAAATGTGGATGTTCAGCATGGCAGGTCTCCTGGCCAGGGCTGCGCGATCTTCATGAGCATCGGCAGATCGACCTTGGCGTAGATGGCAGTGGTCTCGGGCGTGCTGTGGCGCAGGATGGTCCCGACGGACTCCAGGCCTGCTCCCGCGCGCAGCAAGTTGGTGGCAAGCGAATGCCGAAATATGTGCGACCCGGTCGGCACTCCATCGATCCCGCCGCGCTCTCGCGTGCGTGCGACGATCCCCGCAATCTCGGCGGGCGAACTGAACGAACGGAACGGGGCTTGCGACCGCAAGAACACGTGCCGATCGATGGCCTTTGGGCGGGCCGTGGCAATGTAATCCAGGATCGCGTCGCCAACGTCTTGAGGCAAAGGCAGCCGGTCTGGCCGCCGCGTCTTGCCCTTCACCGTCAGATGACCGGAGCGCCAGTCGATGTCGTCGAGGCGCAAATCCCGAATATCACTGGCACGCAGGCCAAGCCTGGCGAGCAGGAGAATGATGGCTTTGTCGCGGACTTCCACCGGACGACCAGTCGGACAAGCGGCGATAATCTTCTCAATCGTTGCCGGGTCGACGTGGCGGGGTAACGCCGAAAGGCGGTATCGCTGAACCGAGGGGATCGCGTGCAACAGCGCAGGCTGACAATTGCCCTGTACGATCAAAAACCGAATGAAGCTCCTTATGATAGTGACGAGCAGAGACGCGGAACCAGGCGTCTCCTTGCTTCGTCGTTCGAACGCGCGCCTGAGAGTGGCCGCTTCCCATTGTGACGGCTCACCCAACATGGGCATGAGCCGAGCGATCTCGGCCTTGTAGCGGCGGATCGTCTCTTCGCTGGCGCCGCGGTGCTGTAGAAGCCAGGCGAGGTATGCCGACATATGCGGATCAGCATCGGGCACTGGCTGAATCGAAGGGATGGCACCCTTGTGTCGCAGGAACTCGACGAAATGCCGAGCACATCGCCGCCGCCGCTTCACCCCCGATGGGACTAGCTTGCCTCGCTTGCGCCAGACCGGACATCGACAATCATGTACCGCGTACTGGCCGATAATCTTGTCGTCGACATCATCCCAGCGCCGCCTGGATATGCGGAGCCACGCGGCAAAGTGCTCGGCCTCCGACCGGTAGCTTTGCGACACTCCCGGAGCGAGTTGGAGATCGTCGATGATATCCGAATAGTCGGCGAAATGGCGCCCCAGCTCGTCGATCCCGTCAGCGACAACGATGTGACCCTGATCTTCAAGAAACCGAATGAAACGCCTGACGCGCGCTGCAACATCGGCTTTGTAGTCAGGTTCCTGCGCGCAGTAGCCTGAGCATCGGCATCGATGCTTCTCAAACCGGCGCGCAACACCGTCGTCGATCTCCCCGACTACAATCCCCCTCAGCTCCAGCCAGTGCAGGAAATGGCGGACCGCTGCGCTGTACAGGACCGCGCGGGCTGATCCCTGGTCGACCGACAGGGAGGAGAGGAATGCGGCGAGTAAGGCGTCGGGACTGGGCGGATCTTCGAACCTGCTCGGCGCAGGCCGAAACGACAAAAATGAACTTCTTGGCATGGTGGTTCCTTCGACTTGTTGAGGCCGAAGGAACGATAATCATCTGGAGTGAAATCATGACAAAGCGACGCAAATCCGAGCCTCCTGCCGCGCCACTCGAGATAATGGCGGACTGCAAAGAAGCGATTTAATGCTGAGGTCCACATTACACATATTCCCGAGGGGACAGGTCGATCTCGAGAGTTTCGCGCTCCTCGTCAGACAGGTCGGCGAGCCGGCGGTCGAGCATGGCTTCTGCCGTCGAGACCAGCTGGACGACCACAGCGTGACCATCGGCAATCGCCGTATCGATTGCGGGCAGCAGGCTGGGGAGCTTCATCGACAGAAGCAGCTGCGCGAAGAAGCGCTGCTTCGTTCCCTCGAAAATCGACAGCGCTGCAGACTTGGCACCGGAGTTGAGCGTCGCCCCGGTCTCGGTGTCGACGATCCGCGTGGCTTCCAGCGCTTCGCGCAGGTTGGCGTGGATGATCGCCCAGGCGTCAGCATAGGCATCATAGACCGCGATCTGATCCTCGGTCAGGCAATGCTCAAGGATATCATACTCGACACCAGCGAAGGAGAGTGCGCGCGCGGTATAGAGGCCGAGCGATTTGAGATCCCGCGCGACCAGTTCCATCGCTGCAATTCCGCCATCGCGGATATCGGCAACGAACGCCTCGCGATTGGCAAACGCGGTCTCCGGACCCCAGAGCCCGAGGCGCGTCGCATAGGCCAGGTTGTTGACGTCGGACGCTCCGGTGGCCGAGGCGTAGAGCACCCTTGCCCGGGGCAGGAGGTTCTGCAGACGCACCCCGGCGATGCCTTGCTCCGATCCCTTGGCCTTGCCCCGCGATCCTTCCCCGCCGGCAGCGTTGGCCATGGCGTGCGCTTCGTCGAACACGATCACGCCATCGAAATTTTCACCGGCCCAGGCGAGAATCTGGTCGAGGCGCGTTGCGTCGCTTCGGCCCGAACGCAGCGTCGGATAGGTCACGAAGAGGATTCCGTCGCGCATCGCGATGGGGGTGCCCAGCTTCCAGGACGCCAGAGGCTGGATGTCGATCGGGAGGCCGCCAAGCGCAGCCCAGTCGCGCCGGGCATCTTCGAGCAACGCCTCGTTCTTCGAAATCCAGATATGGCGGCGTTCCCCGCGCACCCAGCGGTCGAGAATGACGCTCGCAACCTGACGGCCCTTACCGGCACCTGTTCCGTCCCCAAGGAAATAACCTTGCCGGTAAGTCTGGCCTTCCGCCGACGCCTTGAGCGCACAGCCCTTGTCCTCGGGTTCGAACCGGCCAGGTAAATCGCGCGCATGCGCGCTCGCGGCATAGATCAGTGTTTCTGCCTGGGCAGCTGACAGCAGTCCCTTGGCAATCAGCCCATCAGGCAGCTGCGGCACCGCTTCGGGCTTGGGTGCAGAAATCGACCCCATGGCAACGGATTCAACGAGCGGCGTCGGATGCCCTGACGCGCCATCAATGACGATCCTACTCGGACGATAGGGCAGATAGTGGCCTACCTGTGCCTCAAGCGGCGCAGGGGTTTCGAGCGCCTCGTAGGTGAGCGACCCGATGGCGGAGGCTGCCGAAGTGGCTGGTGTTGGCAGTGGCCTGCGCGGCGCGGCGACCAGAAGGAATGGAGCACGAGCCGGAAGGCTCGACTTCTGAGGAGCAGCCTCCAGGCTGGCGCGAACCGGCAAGGCAGCGACAAGATCGACCAGCTCGCGGAATCCGTTCGTGCGAATAGCGATGGGCACGTTGGCGCCTTCCACCTTGTCGAGGACCAGCAGCCGGGTGGTGATCACGGTTCCATGCTTGACGAACGCACGTTCGACCGCGGCATTGAGCCGCAGCGAAGCTGGCCCCTTCACCCCGGCCAGAAACCTGGCGCAATCGAACCACTCGGGCATGATCGCGACAAGCCGCCCGCCTGACGCCAGACGGTTCCAGGCCGACCGCAGATGCCTCGCCCCGGTGCGACTATCGTGTCCTCGCTCGATCCCATGCGAGTAAGGCGGGTTCATCAGCACGACGCTCGGGATGATGGCAGGATCGAGCAATTCATCGATCAGCTCGGCGTTATGGCCGGTCACTCGGGCTGCCGGGAACAAAGCATTCAGGCAGTCGCGGCGAAGCGGGGAGATTTCGTTGAGGGCAAGGCGAGCGTCAGCCTTTGCCGCCCAGATCGCGAGCATCCCAGTTCCGGCTGACGGTTCTAGCATGAGCTCGTCTGCGACGAACGCGCAAGCCCGGGCGGCAAGCCAGGCAAGGCGGGGCGGCGTTGCGAACTGCTGCCACTCGATCTGCTCGTTGCTGCGGTTCGTCTGGGTCGGAAGCTTGGTTTCCAGCGCCGAAAACATCTGGTCAGCGTCGACTACCGAAGCGGCAAGATCGATGCGGGCGCCGGCATGCAGGTACTCGGCCTGAGCCAATTCCAGCGCGAGATGTGCATCGCGCACCGACCAGCGGCCTTCAGCGTCGGTGCCTCCGAAATGATCAGTCAGAAGCGTATGCACCTGCCGACGCGTGATCGGCTCACCGGATGCCATGCTTGTCGCGATGTTGCGAGCGACCAGCAAGACCGGAGGTTCAGATGGTGGGGGGAGCAAGAGAACGGGAGCAGAGCTGAGCATTTGGAGCCTCCTGACGAAGCCCAGTTCATTTGCCGGGCTTCATCAGGCCAAAGGCCTTCTCCCCTCTTTCTTCGTCAGGACTTGGATTGCAGCCACGCCTGCAAGGCGTCATTCCAGTCTTTGCCTTCAGCGCGCGGGCGACGCGTGATGATCGTCCGGCTTTCGCAGGCATAGGCACTACGCGCGCGTTCTTCGGCGAGTTCGCCCCCTGCATCATGATCGACGAACAGGTGCAATTCGCGCACGCTCTCCGGGATCGATACGAGACCAAAACGTTCATTGCCGAGCGAGGCCCAGCAAGGGATCTGGGTCAGGGCCTTGGCAGCAAGCGCGCTCTCGATACCCTCGGCAAGGCCGAGCCGTCCTTCGACCGGATCGAACAGGCGAACAGCACCCGATGCCAAACTCCCGAGCGCGCGCTTAGGGTTGTTGAAGGGAGCGACTGCAGGCCTCATCGGATTGAGGAACGTGCGGTGAACAGCCACCAGCCCGTGATCCATGGTCACTGCCGCGATCATGGCAGGCAGATATTGCGTGTTTCCTCGCGGGCCAAGCGGGGTGCGAGGGTGAAATCTGAGAGCGCGAGAGACAGCGCGAATGCCTCGGGCCTCAAGATAGGCTTTGGCGAGAGTATCGCCGATTGGCGCCGCTTCGCGCCAGATACGCTCGGCAAAGGCGTGGTGCGCGGGCTTGCGAGCACCGTCCCCCGCATTGATCTCGACCTGCCCTGAAAACATGCTCGCCGGCGAAACACCTCGCCCGGCGAGCGCCGTCAGGACCTGGTCCTGGCTGCAGCCCGCGAAACAATGAAAGAGGATAGCGCGCCGTCCAAGGGTCACACCGAGCGAGGGCGTGCGGTCATCATGGGCAGGGCACCGCGCCATCCCTTTGGCGCCGGACCAATGTCCTCCGAGCTCTTCGCAAAGCTGCTTTGCCACTGAAGCAAGGGACGAGTTGGTAGGACTGGATAAGACAGGGGACATAGGGGGCTCCTCGAGCTCAGAATACCGCCCCCTTGCGAGCGACCTTTCCTCCCAGTCGCGCGTGCAAAACGCTTTCCTACACCCGCGCGTTCACCATACGTTCCAATTCGATTCGAGGCAATGCGACGAGACGGAAGATGATCAAATATGGAATGATCGGGATGCTCATGATGACCGTTCCCGCAGTGCAGGTTTCAGCCCAGGCAGACGCGCCGTCCTTCGCGATATTCGAACATCGCCCCTCAGCGACAGCCGCTGAGCCTGCCGAACCCTCCTTTGCGGCACAGAGTGAGATGGATTGGGGGGCAAGCGCCGCCACGGACCGCCGAGCCCGCTCCAGGCATCTGGCCGATGCCGCGCTGATTGGCGAGCAAATCCGATACCATCAGGTTTCCAAGGGGGCAGCCGCCGCGAGGAGTTGGCGTGCCGCCTCGGCTGCGGTCGTGGCTACTCCGGAACTCTCAGCATGAACGAGGTCGCAGCAGCGTCCGCTGCACCCAAACGCCGGACATATTTCCGCCGATCAACCGAGGCGCGCCTGCTGCCGGATCAGGTTGGCCGACAAGGCCAGATCACGCACCTCGCCTTCCGGCTGCTGGGGCGAGAGAAGGCAATAGCCTTCCTCAATGCGCACCATGCTTCCCTAGGGGCGAGGCCCCTGGATTTGGCGACTGCTAACGCTGCGGGATACGTAACAGTGGAGAGCGCCATTCGCCAGATGGCGCCACCCTGCAGGCCCGAACAGTGAGCCGCGCCGTCAACTTGGCCCTGCCGGAAGCCGACGTCCAAGCAAGGTGCGCGGAAAGCGGCGTTTCCATCAGCTCGATCGAACCGCTCAAGTCAGGCGGAACCCATCTGGTCTGCGTAACAAGGGATGGTGCCGACGAGATGCGGCTGCGCCTGCAGGATCATGTGATCGCGGGCGTTGTGCAGCGGTTCCCATTCTACGGCGCAAGGGTGCCTTGGTGATCGTGCCGGGGCCTTACCAATCGACGAAGGAGTGCCTCAATGAACCTGGACTTCTCTCTGGCGCATGGCCTCAACGCTGCGGTCGCTTCTACCGACGAGACTGAGACGAGGCTCTCCGCCGCCGCCAGCGCTGCGAACCTGAGGTCAAACGACGCGCTTTCGCGGTTCGACATTTACCGTGCCAGCCATGTGAGGCTCACGTCGACCCTGTTCGGCGGAGGAGATTGGCGTTGGCGGCTCACCGGCGCGTCAGGTGCCGTCGTTGCCGACTGCGGCGGATACCGCAACGAAGCCCAGTGCCTCGCCGCCGTCAGCGCGCTGCGCCTTGAGGCCGGCTTCGCAGCGATCTTCACCGAAACGGATCCCGAGCCCAAACGCGGAAAGGACTCCCATGCCGCTAGATCCCTCTGAAGAAGTCGAGCTGCTCGAGCGCTTCGGCATCACCAAAGCGCCGGCATACCAGTATCATTATCGTGACTGGCGGTACTCCAACCTCGACGACGCCGTTGCGCAGGCCAGGCGTGACGCGGCGCGCAGCACATAATCGAAGGAACTCCCAATGGCGAAAAGCCAGCGCCGAAGCAGCAAAGAGCCACGCAAGCCGAAGAAGGCCCCTTTGCCAAAACAGAACGCCTCCAATCCTTCCAAAAAGGGCCTGGTTGAAAAGCCGGCGGAACGGCAGCCCTGATCGAGGAGCCCGCACATGGCGATCGTACGATGCCGGATGCATGCGCCGCATGGCGGCGATGCAGATTTTATCGCGGCGGTCGAACCGCTGGGCTTTCCGGGGTCCGCACTGGTGTGCGGTTCGCGAGCCTGCGATGAGCCGGCATTCATCTGGCTCGAGGGCGCAGAGAAAATGGATTACGATGGCGGTATTCGCGTCTTCAGGGCCGGCGCGGGCGAAATGAAGGTTCGCGCGGTTTGAGCACAGTACAGCGACCAATGCCAAAAAACGAAACCGGCAGAATAGATCTGCCTCTTACAATCTGCAGTATGGTTCCTATATATAGAAAGCTGACGTCGCCTGCGACGGAACCTCGGGTGGCTTGGCCTCCCTTTGTCTCCCTTACTAGCCTCACCGAAGCCGGGATGTGCCGCGATTGGCACATGCCCGTTTACTCTATGGGACAAAGGATACACCCATGACCACCGGAACTGTAAAATTCTTCAACTCCGACAAGGGCTACGGCTTCATCGCGCCCGAAACGGGCGGGCCTGACGCCTTCGTGCATATCTCTGCGGTCGAGCGCGCCGGGATGGGCACGCTCGATAAGGACCAGCGCGTCACCTACGAGCTCGAAACCGACCGCCGAGGTAAGACCTCGGCGGTCAACCTGCAGTCGGCCTGAGCCGATAGCGACGGGGCATCCAACGGATGCCCCGTTTCGTTTCAGCGCTCGGCGCGAGGTATTGGCCATGACGGCATAGAGAACCGGACTTGCACAACCGGATGGCAGCCGCATCGACGGAACGAGCGAAGGCACTCGCGCAGCTGAAGGAGAAGCCAGCTGCTGATCCCACCATAAGTGCGGAGCCGCTGCGGCACTCGCGAGTTCCGAGGGTCCGCTGCTGCCGGAAGCTGCTGTTCGGCGCGGCCGTCCGGAATGGCCGGAAAGTCCCAGTTCCCGCTAGGCCCTACAGGTGTTCAAAATCCTCGTCAGGCTCTTCCTGCAAACGCGCCCTTGATGACCTTGCCTCCCTCCCGGATGGTATCGAGGTAGTCGCTCCACCATTGCGCCATACGCACCCGCTCATCCCAGTGCTTGCCGCGGTGATAGACGCCGCGAACCGCATTGCTGTCACCGTGCGCCAGTCCCCGTTCAATTGCGTCCGGGTTCCAGAGGCCGCTTTCATTCAGCATGGTGGAGGCGGTTGCCCGCAGCCCATGCGCGGTGACCTCATCCTTGGTGAAGCCCATCCGGCGAAAGGCGGCATTCAATGTGTTTTCGCTCATCGGTCGAATAAAGGCACGGGCCGAGGGGAACACATACCCCTCGGTGCCGACCATCTCGGCAAGCTCTTTCAGGTAGCCGATCACCTGTTTTGATAGCGGCACGGCATGAGGGCGCCGCGACTTCATCTTGCCTTCAGGGATGCGCCAGACACCTTCTTCCAGGTCGATTTCCTTCCACTCGGCGTGCCGTAGCTCGCCAGGCCGGACAAAGACGTGGGGAGCGATCAGAAGGGCATATCGGGTGATGAAGTTGCCAGTGTAGTCCTGGATCGCTCGCAGAAGCCCGCCAAGCTCCTTGGGCTCGAGAATCGCTGCATAGTGCTTTGCCTTTGGCGTGATCAGCGCTCCGCGGAGCATGGACGTCGGGTCGCCTTTGCAGCGCGTGGTGGCAACGCCATACCGGAATACGCGGCTCGCAAATGATCGGGTCTTCTTCGCTGTCTCGTGCTTGCCCTTCGCCTCAAGGCGCTTGAGGGGGGCGAGCACTTCGAACGGCTCAATGTCATCGATTGGTCGGCTGCCAATGGCATCCACCAGCTGCTCGAGGAAGAAGTTGGCCTTCACGATGGTGGCATCCGCCCTACCGCTCTTCACCATCATCTGATCGATGTACTCACGCGCCACAGCTTCAAAGGTCTGGGCTGAGAGGAATTCGGCGCGAATCTTCTGCTTGCGCTTCTCCATGGCCGGGTCGCCGCCGGACGCGATCTTGTGCCGCGCCTCATAGGCTGTCTGCCTTGCCTGCTTGAGGCTGATCTCGGGGTAAGCACCGATCGACAGCTTCTTTTCGACCGGGCCGATCCGGTAGCGGAATCGCCAGAGTTTGCCGCCGGCTGGGGAGACCTCGATGTACAATCCGCGGTCGTCAGCAACCTTGTAAGGCTTGTCCTTTGGCTTGAGTGCTC
>JACCDH010254320.1_pt1 | contig 15336 bp, 15 predicted proteins | sample 7442481 | NCBI WGS metagenome assembly JACCDH01 (sample SAMN15323433, study PRJNA562643) | freshwater metagenome | isolation source: river surface water | place: USA:Blue River Watershed | collected 2017-08-15
AGGCGCTGTCGGTCAGCTCGATGCCGATGTGCGCGATGTGCGAACCCAGCGGGCCCATGGAGAAGGGCACCACATACATGGTGCGGCCCTTCATGCAACCGTCAAACAGGGGGTTGAGCGTGGCGCGCATCTCGGCCGGGGCCATCCAGTTGTTGGTCGGGCCGGCGTCTTCTTTCTTCTCCGAGCAGATGTAGGTGCGGTCTTCCACGCGCGCCACGTCGGACGGGTCGGTCCAGGCCAGGAAGGAGTTGGCGCGCTTGGCGGGGTTGAGTTTCTTGAAGGTGCCGGCGTCCACCAGTTCCTGGCAGAGGCGGTCGTATTCTTCCTGCGAGCCGTCGGCCCAGTAAATGCTGTCGGGTTTGCACAGGGCGGCCATTTCAGCGACCCAGGCGATCAGGCGGGCGTTCTTGACGTAAGCCGGTGTGTTGAGCGCCAGGCCCTGCATCACAGGTGAGTTCATGGGGAAAGCTCCAAAGTTTGAAAATCGTCTTTCCGAAGGACGGGCCATGTGCCCAGACCTTGGGAAAAACGACAGCCCGCGGGCTGAGATACTCGCGTGCGTGCAGGCCGGATCCGGCCCTTGGCGCTCGCAGGTGCCCGATTTTAGGGAGGCCTCCCGACTTGTGCTTGTCACGAAGATGAAAAACTATGCAAAACTTGCATGATTTTATGCGGGGGCTGTGCCGGCCCCTCTGCCTGGCCTGCCTGGCCTGGGCGCTGCTCTGCGCCACCCCCCTGCAGGCCCAGACCCTCAAGGTGGCCGCGGCCAGCAACCTGAAGTTTGTCCTCGCTGACCTCGAAGCCCTGTACAGGCAACAAAGTGGCGTGCGCACCGAATTCAGTCTGGGCGCTTCGGTGCAGCTGGCCCGGCAGATCCAGCAGGGCCTGCCCGTGCAGCTGTTCATCTCGGCCGATGAGGAGCAGGTGGCCTGGCTGGCGCAGGCCGGGCTGACCCGCGACGCCGGCCAGCGCTATGCCCTGGGGCGCCTGGCCCTGGTCAGCCCCAAGGGCTCGGGCATCCCGGTCGGCCAGGGGCTGGACGCCGCCCTGAAGGCGCTGCAGCCCGCCGACAAGCTGGCCATCGCCAACCCCCAGCTGGCCCCCTATGGCCGCGCCGCCCGCGAGATGCTGCAAAAAACCGCCGCCTGGCCCACCGTGCAAAAGCAGCTGGTGCTGGGCGACAACATCGGCCAGGCCACCCAGTTCGTGCTGACCGGCGCGGCCCCGCTGGGCATCACCGCCTATTCGCTGGCCCTGGCGTCGGAGGCGGCCGAGCGGCTGCAGGTCTGGCCGGTGCCGGCCGCGCTGCACGCGCCTTTGCCCCAGGCCCTGGTGCTGCTGAAAAATGCCGGGCGCGAGGCCGAGGCCTTCCGCGACTTTCTGCTGGGGCCGGCCGCCCGGCCCCTGTGGCTGCGGCACGGCTACGCCCTGCCACAATGAGCGCCCATGCCCGAGCCTGTTTTTCCCAAGCGCTGAAGCCATGGACTGGTCCGCCCTCCAGGTCTCCTTGCTGCTGGCCGCCCTGACCACCGCCCTGCTGTTGCCGCCGGGCCTGTGGCTGGCGCGCTGGCTGGCGGTCACGCCCTGGCGCGGGCGGCCCTTGATCGAGGCTTTGCTGCTCTTGCCCTTGCTGCTGCCGCCCACGGTCGTGGGCTTTTATTTCCTCATGGCCTTTGGCCAGGCCAGCCCCTGGGGCGCCTGGCTGGCCGACACCCTGGGACTGCGCCTGGTGTTCAGCCTGCAGGGCCTGCTGGTCGTCAGCCTGCTGGTCAATGTGCCCTTCATGGTCCAGCCCATCCAGCGCGCCTTTGCCGCCGTGCCGCACAGCCTGCGCGAGGCCGCCTGGGTCTCGGGCCTGTCGGGCTGGCGCACCTTCTGGCAGGTGGAGCTGCCGCTGGCCTGGCCGGGCATCCTGGCGGGCATGGCGTTGACGGCCGCGCACACCCTGGGCGAGTTCGGCGTGGTGCTGATGGTGGGCGGCAACATCCCGGGCGAGACGCGCACGCTCTCGATCGCGCTCTACGACAAGGTGCAGGGCATGGAGCTGCAGTCGGCGCACATCATGGCCCTGGCCTTGGTCGCGCTGTCGGTGCTGGCCCTGGCCCTGGTGCTGGCCTTTGACCGGGTGGGCCTGCGCGGGCGCGCCCTGCAGGAGCGCTGATGGACGGGCTGCACGTCCAGCTCCAGGCCGCAGGGCCGATCCGCATGGCCGCCGAATTCGACTGTGGCCCGGGCGAACTGCTGGCCCTGGTCGGTCCCTCGGGCAGCGGCAAGACCAGCATGTTGCGCGCCGTGGCTGGCCTTTGGACCCCACACCGGCTGCAAGGCCGCATCGCCTGCGCCGGCCAGCCCTGGCTCGACACGGCCCGGGGCCTGCGCCTGTCGCCCCAGCAACGGCGCGTGGGCCTGGTCTTTCAGCATTACGCCCTGTTTCCGCACATGGACGTGCTGGCCAATGTGACGCTGGCGGCGGGGCCCGGTTGGTCCGCGCCGGCGCTGCGCGCCTTGCTCGAGCGGGTCGGTCTGGGGGCCTTGCTCGGGCGCCGCCCGGCCCAGCTCTCGGGCGGTCAGCAGCAGCGGGTGGCGCTGGCGCGCGCGCTGGTGCGCGTCATGCCCGCCCCCGCTCAGGCCACGCAGGCCCCTGCGGGTGTGCTCCTGCTCGACGAGCCCTTTTCGGCGGTGGACGCGCCCACCCGCCAGAGCCTGTACCGCGAGCTGGCCGCCTGGCGCCAGCAGGTGGCCGCGCCGATGCTGCTGGTCACGCACGACCTGAACGAGGCCCGGCGCCTGGCCGACCGGGTGGTGATCGTGGATGCGGGCGAGACCTTGCAGTCGGGCCCGCCCGAAAAGGTGTTCGCCAGCCCGCGCAACGCCCGCGTGGCCGAGCTGGTGGGCATCCAGAACCACTTCCGTGGCCGCTTCCACAAGGACCGGCCTGGCTGGGCGCGGCTCGATTGGCTCGGCGGCTCGGGCGCACTGGCGCTGCAGGTGATCGACAAGAACCGCATTGCCGAAGGCACCGCGGTGACCTGGGTGCTCAATGGCGAAGGGGTGGACCTCTTGCCTGACGGCGGCCCACCGGGCGAGGCCAATGTGTTGCGCTGCCAGCTGCAAGAGGTGCTGCCGCTTGGCGAAATCAGCCTGTGCACCTTGGTTCCCGAGGCCCTGCCCGATCAGCGCATCACGCTCAACCTCAACGGCCGCCTGTTGCGGGCCCTGGGGGCCGGGCCAGGGCAGGCGGTCGGCTTGCGGCTGGCGCCGGAGGCCCTGCACATCATGCCGCTCAAGTGAATCCAGTGCGGCCCTGACGGCGAAAAAAAACCCGCCAGTGGCGGGTTTCGCGCAAGGCCTGAAGAGGTCAGGCCAGGAAGACGGCGATGAAGGCCAGCAGAAAGATCAGCAGACCGCCCACCACGGGGATGACGATCGGGATGTGCTTGACCACGGCTTCAACCGGATCATCGGAAGTGTGTTCGTTGTGGCTCGACATGGGTGTTCTCCAGACGCGTTGTTGGGCGCTATTGTAGCCAAGACCGGCGGGCACCCGGTTCACATCAGGGCGTAGGTGGTGCTGGCCCGGAACACGCTTTTGCCGTCATCGGCCCCGCGCAGGTCGATTTCGCCAAAGGCCATGCTTTTGCCGGCCCGCAGCACCCTGGCCGTGACGAGCGCGTCCTGACCCGAGAGCGGCTTGAGGAAGCTGCTCGAGAGCTGCACCGTGCTGCAGGGCCGGAACTGGCCAAAGTGGCTGATGAGCGCCAGCACCATGGCGGTGTCGGCCGCGGCCATCATGGCCTGGCCGCACAGCACGCCGCCCACGCGCGCGAGCTGCTCGCTTTGCGGCAGGCGCACAGTGGCTTCGCCGGGACCGAAGGACTCGACCTGCAGGTCCAGCGCCTGCACCCAGGGGGCAAACAGATCGGCCAGGGCCTGCTGCAGGGATTCGCGGCTGACGGGCTGTGGGGACATGGGACTTCTCCGTGGGGGCCGTGGTGATTCTCTCTTTTATCGCAAAAAAGCACTGTGCAGCCGGGCCATGCTGCCGCCCGGTCTGGCTTGTGCGCCGCGGGCTGGGCTGCCTCAACGCAGCCCGCGTGGCGCTCCGGCCGGCGGCACGGCCAGCAGCTGGTCCTGCGCGATGGCGTAGACCCAGGGGCAGTCTTTGGGCAGCTGCGGACTCTGGCCGGTGAAGTGGCCATAGGCGGGCAGCAGCACCCGCGTGCCCGCGCCCCAGGGCCCCGCGGCAAAGCAGGGCAGGCGCAGCCGCTGGCGCGCGCCGGCCTGCAGCCGCACGGCGGGGTGCACATGGCCCAGCAGGGTCAGGCGGGTGTCTGTTTCGGCCTGGGCATCGCCCAGGGCGTCCTGCGGGTCGTGCAGGCCGTGCACCGGGCCATCGCGCCAGCCGGCGGGTGGGCAGCTGTGCCAGCCCAGCGTGGCCAGCAGGGCCTGCAGGGCCTGCAGGCCCTGTTGCGCATGCCGGTCATGGTTGCCCCAGACCAGGTGCAGCTGCAGCGCGGGCCAGTGCTGGCGCAGGTCCAGCAGCAGGGCCTGCAGCGCCGGGGTGAGCGCCTGTCGGCTGTGCACCAGGTCGCCCAGCACCACCAGGTGTTGCAAGGGCGTGGCGCGCAGATCGTCGGCCAGCCGCGCCAGCGTGGCCGCGTCCGCGCCGTCGGGCACCGCCACGCCGGCCCGCTGGAAGTGGGCGGTTTTGCCCAAGTGCAGGTCGGCCACGAAGCCGGTGCCGCGCCCGGGCAGCACCAGCATGCCCGAGGGCTGCAGCACGACCGGCTCCTGCACGCCGGGCCAGCTTCCGGGGGCGATGGCCAGGGGTGACGCATTCATGGGCTCAGCCCCTGCTCGGCTTCGCGCAGCATGCGCGCCACCCGGTCCGCCAGCTTCTCGCTCGAGAGCTGCTCGCGCAGGCGCTCGACCATGAGCGGAAAACCCAGCGGGGAAGGCCGCGCCAGCGCCACCCATTGCCAGGGGCGCTGCTGCACCTGCGCCAGGGTCTGCTGCAGCGCGCTGGCCTGCAACTCCAGCGTGCGCACTTCTTCGTGCGCCTGCTGCAGCAGGGCATGCCCCGGGTCGTACTGGCGGAAGACCTCGTAGAACAGGCCCGATGAAGCGGCCAGCTGGCGCGTGGACTTTTGCGCGCCCGGTGGCCCCACCTGCACCAGCCCGGCCACCCGCGCGATCTCGCGAAAGCGCCGTTGCGCCAGCGGGCTGGTCAGCAGCGCGGCGTCCAGGTCCTGCGCCAGCGCCGTGCTGGCCAGGGCCTCGCGCAAGCGCTCGGGCGTGAACAGCGCCTGCGCGTCGACATCGCGCGGCACCAGCAGTTCGAGCCCGTAGTCATTGACCGCGTACGACACCGACAGCGGCATCTGCTGCGCCAGCCGGTGCGCCAGCAGCGTGGCCAGGCCCAGGTGCACCGTGCGCCCGGCAAAGGGGTAGACAAAGCAGTGGTGGCCCTCACGGCTGCTCAGCCGCTCGACCAGCAGCTGGCCAGGCTGCGGCAGCTGCGAGCGTTGTTGCTGGGCCTGCAACAGCGGCTGCAGGGCGCGCGCTTCGGGGGCTTGCATGCCGGGCAGGGCCGGCAGCAGGGCATGCACCAGCCGGCCCAGCTCGGTGGACAGCGGCATCTTGCCGCCGCTCCAGCGCGGCACGGCGCCGGCCTTGCGTGGCGCCAGCCGCACCTGTGCCACCAGGTTGTGCACCCGCACCAGCTCGAGCGTGCGGCCGGCAAAAAAGAAGGTGTCGCCGCGCCGCAGGCGGCCGATGAAGGACTCCTCGACCTGGCCGATGCGTCCGCCCGTGACCCAGGCCACCTGCACGCTGGCGTCCGAGACGATGGTGCCGATGGCCATGCGGTGGCGCCGCGCCTGGCTGCGGTCAGGCAGCTGCCAGCGGCCGGCCTCGTCCTGCTGCAGGCGCTGGAATTCGGGGTAGGCCTGCAGGCTCTCGCCGCCCTGCGAGAGAAAGCGCAGCGCCCAGTCAAAGTCGGCGCGAGGCAGCGTGCGGTAGCTCCAGGCCTGGCGCACCTCGCGCCACAGGGCTTCGCTTTCCAGGGGCTGGCCGAGCACGCGCGTGGCCAGGTGCTGCACCAGCACGTCCATCGGCGCCAGCGGCGGTTCGCGCGCTTCGATCAGCCCCTGTGCCACGGCCGTTTGCGCCGCCAGCGATTCGGCGATCTCGAAAGCGTGGGTGGGCACCAGCGTCACGCGCGGGCGGCCTTCGGGCTGGTGCCCCGCACGACCCGCCCGCTGCAGCAACCGCGCCACGCCCTTGGGGCTTCCGATCTGGAACACCCGCGCCACTGGGGAGAAATCCACGCCCAGGTCCAGGCTGGAGGTGGCCACCACCACCTTGAGCCGGCCGCTGCCGATGGCGGCCTCCACCCATTCGCGCGTCTCGCGCTCGAGCGAGCCGTGGTGCAGCGCGATCAGCCCGGCCCAGTCCGGCCGCGCCTCGAGCAGGGCCTGGTACCAGAGTTCGGTCTGCGCGCGGGTGTTGGTGAAGACCAGGCTGGCGCCTTCGCCCTCGAGCGCCTGCACCAGAGCGGGCAGCATCGCCAGGCCCAGGTGCCCCGCCCAGGGAAAGCGGCCCGCCTCGGCGGGCAGCAGGGTGTCGATGCGCACCGCCTTGTCGCGCGGGGCCTGCACCAGTTGCGGCGGCGGCCCCTGCGATGCCGCCTGCCGCTGGGTCAGCACCGCCATGGCCTGCGCCGGATCGGCCAGGGTGGCCGAGATGCCCCAGACACAGGGCAGGCTCGGCAAGGCGGTCAGCGCCAGCTGCAGCTGCACGCCGCGCTTGCTGCCCAGCAACTCGTGCCATTCGTCGGCCACCACCAGCCGCAGCCGGCGCAGCTGCGCCAGGCCCTCGGCGCGCGAGAGCATCACGCACAGGCTCTCGGGCGTGGTCACCAGCACTTCCGGCGGCTGCCGCTCCTGGCGCGCCTTGACGCTGCTGGCGGTGTCGCCGGTCCGGCATTCGACCCGCAAGCCTGGCAGCACCGGCGCGGCCAGCCGCTCGAGGGCCTGCCGCGTGTCTTGCGCCAGCGCCCGCATCGGCGTGACCCACAGCACCTGCAGACCGCCCCCGACCTGCAGGGCGTCCAGCGCCCCGCCCCAGACCGCATAGGTTTTGCCGGCGCCGGTGCCGGCATGCAGCAAGCCCGAGCGCCCTTGGGCCAGGGCCTGCCAGACCTCGCGCTGGAAGGGCAACGGCGTGTAGCCCAGCGCGGCCAGGGCGCGCTCGCCCAGCGCCAACGCATCGACCACCTGCGGCGCCGTCATGGTGCAGCCTCAAGCAATCGCCGCAGCGCGCCCACCTGGTCGGCCTCTTCCACCGGCTTGTCGGGGCGCAGGCGCAGGATGCGCGGAAAGCGCACCGCAAAGCTGCTTTTGTGCCGCGCCGAACGCATCACGCCTTCAAAGCCGAGCTCCACCACCAGCGTGGGGCGCACCTGCCGCACCGGACCGAACTGTTCGGTGATGGTGCTGCGGATGCGCTGGTCGACTTCGCGGATCTCGGCGTCGCTCAGGCCCGAATAGGCCTTGGCAAAAGGCTGCAGCTGGGTCCGCTCGTCGTTCCACAGGGCAAAGCCGTAGTCGGTGTAGAGCCCCGAGCGGCGGCCGTGGCCGCGCTGGGCATAGACCAGCACCGCATCGACCGACATCGGGTCGAGCTTCCATTTCCAGAGTTCGCCCTGGGGTGTGGCCTTGGTGCGTCCGCGCCCATAGGCGGCGTCCAGACGCTTGAGCATCAGGCCCTCGGTGCCCTGGCTGCGGGCGGCCTGGCGTTGCGCAGGCAGCTCGGCCCAGTCGCGCACCGGGAACTGGGCCGACAGCCGCAGCACCGGGCCCAGTGGCGTGGCCTGCAGCCCGCCCAGCAGGGTGGCGAGTTGCGCGCGCCGCTCGGCCAGTGGCCGCTCGCGCCAGTCCTGGCCCTCATGGGCCAGCAGGTCGTAGGCCATGAACACCACCGGCACCTCCTGCAGCAGCCGGCGCGAGACGGTCTTGCGGCCGATGCGCCGCTGCAATTCGCCAAACGGCAGCGGCCGCTCCTGCCCGTGTGCCCAGGCCAGCAGCTCGCCGTCTAGCCGCAGGCCGGCGGGCCAGTGCGGGCTGTGCAGTTCGGCAAAGCGTTCGGTCACCAGCTCTTCGCCGCGCGACCAGACCTGCAGCTGCCCCTGCGCATCGACCACCAGCTGGGCGCGGATGCCGTCCCATTTCCATTCCCAGCACCAGCCGCTGGCTTCTCCCAGCGTGGCCTGCAGCCGCTGCGCCGCGTCTTCGCCCGGGGCCACCACCCAGCTCTGCGACAGGAAAAAAGGCACCGGGCCGCCCAGCGCCGGGGCCGGGTCGTCCGGCAGGGGCTGCACCAGGCGCTGCCAGGCCTGGGCGCTGGCGGGCTGCTGCATGAAGTGCATCAGCCGCGCCTCGATGTCGTGGCGCGGCTGGGCAAAGGCCTCGGCCAGCGCGGCGGCCACCATGGCCCGCGAGACCCCCACCCGCAGCCCGCCGGTGATCAGCTTGTTGAGCGCAAAGCACTGCGCGGCCGGCAGCGCCCGCCACCAGGCCTGCAGCTGGGCCAGCCGGGCTGGCTCGTCGGCCTCGCGCAGCGTGGGCAGGTGTTGCTGCATCCACTCGGCCAGCGGGCGGGCCGCCAGGCCCTCGTCGCTGGGCGCCTGGGCGGGCGGCAGCAGCAGGGCGATGGTTTCGGCCAGGTCGCCCACGCTTTCGTAGCATTCCTCGAAGGCCCAGGGGGGCAAGCCCGTCAGCGCCATGGCCGCCTGCTTGAGCGCGGCCACCGGCAGCAGCCGGCGCAGCCGCTCCCCCGAGAGCAGGCGCACGCTCCAGGCGGCGTCTTCGGGGCTGCATTGGCGCAGGTGCAGAACCAGGCGCTGGCGCCGAGCCAGCGTGCCGCTGGCCGTCTCCAGGTCGAGCAGCAGCGCGCTGAAGGCGGCCAGGCCGCACAGCGCGGGTGGCATGGCCTCAGACATCGCCCTGCCGCGCATCAAAGTCGGTCTGCAGCACCTCGCCCTGCAGGCCTTGCTCGCACAGCCAGCGCGCCATGAAGTGCTGCTGCCCATGGGTGACGATGACCCGCTGCGCACCGGTGGCGCCAATGGCCTGCAGCAGCCCGGGCCAGTCGGCGTGGTCCGACAGCACGAAGCCGCGCACGCCGGCCTGGCGCCGCCGCGCGCCGCGGGTGTGCATCCAGCCCGAGGCAGTGGCCTCGCGCAGGGGCGGGCGCTGGCGCTGCATCCAGCGCGAGCCCTGCAGCGCTGGCGGGGCCAGCACCAGGCTGCCCGGCGGCAACTGATCGGGCAGCGCAGGGCAGGCGGGCAGCGCAATGCCCGCTTGGGCGTAGGCCTCGTTCAGGCGCACCACCGCGCTGTGCGCAAACACCGGGCCCAGGCCCGCGCCGGGCGCGAGCGCACCGCTGGCCTGCAGGCCCAGCAGCACCCGTTGTGCCTTGCCCAGCGCGTAGGTGTAGAGCACGCAGGCCTCGCCCTGCTGGGCCGCGGCCCGCCACCACTGCGCGATCTCCTGCATCACCTGCGCCTGCGGCGCCCAGCGGTAAATCGGCATGCCGAAGGTGGATTCGGTGATGAACACATCGCAGCGCACCGGCTCGAAGGCGTCGCAGCTGGCATCGCTGGCCACCCGGTAGTCGCCCGAGACCACCCAGACCCCGCCCGGGCCCTCGATGCGCACCTGCGCCGCCCCGAGCACATGGCTGGCCGGGTGCAGCGACACAGTCACTTCACCCAGCCGCAGCCGCTCGCCCCAGGCCAGCCCCTGCAGCGCCTGCTGCTCCCCCAGCCGGGTGCGCAGCACCGGCAGGCCGCGCGCCGCGCACAGCACCGCCGCATGGCCGGCGCGGGCATGGTCGGCATGGCCGTGCGTGAGCACCGCCCGTGGCACGGGACGCCAGGGGTCGATGTAGAAATCACCGGCGGCGCAGTACAGGCCCTGCGGCCGCAGGGTGACCAGATCGGGGGTGGACATGGGGACAAATGGTGGAAGGACCCGGGGGCGCCGTGAGCATACCCAAGCGTTCGCCGCTGTGCTGCGGCCCGGCGGATGACCCTGCACGCCGAAATGCAGACAATGCCGGCATGACAAGCATTCTGGTGGTGGGGGCCGGCATGGTCGGCGTGTGCACCGCACTGCATTTGCAGCAGCGCGGATTCGAGGTCGTCCTGGTCGACCGTCGCGCGCCAGGCCAGGAGACCTCGTTTGGCAACGCCGGCCTGATCCAGCGCGAGGCGGTCGAGCCCTACCCCTTTCCGCGCGAGGCCCGGTTCTGGCTCCACGCGACCTTTGGCGAGGGCGCACAGGTGCATTGGCACCTGCGCGGCCTGTGGCAGATGGCCGGCGCCTTGGGCCGCTACTTCGTCCACTCGCGTCCGGCCGCGCACGCACGCGCCAGCGCGGCCTACAGCCGGCTGATCGCGCACGCCACCGCCGAACACGCACCGTTGCTGGCCGCCGCCGGCGCCCAGGACCTGGTGGCGCAGCAGGGCTTTCGCTTTGTCTTTCGCACGCTGCAGGCGCTGGACGAAGCGGTGCAGCGCGCCTGCCGCCTCGCGCGAGAGTACGGTGTGCGGCACCAGGCCGAAGACGGGGCGGCCCTGCGGCGCGCCGAGCCGGCGCTGGACCAGGCCCCCGTCCCCAAGCTGGTCGGGGCGCTGCACTGGCTGGACCCCTGGGCCGTGCGCGATCCGGGGGCGCTGGTGCAGCGTTACGCCGATCTGTTTGTCGCGCGTGGCGGCCTGCTGCGGGTGGGCGAGGCCGACACCTTGGAGGCGGCGGGCGCGGGCTGGTCGCTGCAGACCACGGCCGGTCGGGTCGAGGCCGCGCAGGCGGTGCTGGCCCTGGGCCCCTGGGCCGGGGCGGCGATCCGCCGCCTGGGTTACCGCATGCCGCTCTTCATCAAACGGGGTTACCACCAGCATTACCGTGACGGGGCACGTTTGCAGCAGCCGCTGCTCGATGCCGAACGCGGCTACCTGCTGGCCTCTATGCGCCGGGGCCTGCGCCTGACCACCGGCGCCGAATTCGCACCGCTGGATGCCCCGCCCACGCCGGTGCAGCTGGCCCAGGCCGAAGCCCTGGCCCGCGGGCTGCTGGACCTGGGCACCCCCCTGGCCGAGCCGCCCTGGCTGGGCGCCCGCCCCTGCACCGCCGACATGCTGCCGGTGATGGGGCCCGCGCCGCGGCACCCCGGCCTGTGGTTCAACTTCGGCCACGCGCACCAGGGCTTCACGCTCGGGCCGGTGGCCGGGCGGCTGCTGGCCGAGATGGTCGCGGGGGAGTCGCCGTGGATCGACCCGGCGCCCTACCTGCCGGCGCGGTTTGGCTGATCAGCAGACCCGGTAAAAACTCAGGAACACCCCGTCGGGCGCGCGCCGGCCGCAGCCGATGAACTGGCTCTGGGCCAACCAGGCCCATGTTTCGCCGGCCGCTTCGAGTTGGGGCTGGCAGCGGAAATAGACCTCCGCCGGGTTGACCGGCTCACCGCGCATGATGCGCTGCGAGTTCTCCAGCGAGGCCACGCGCAGCGCGCTGTTCTGCACGAACACCCGGGTGCCGTCGTCGAGCTCGATCACATAGCGCGCATCCAGGTGCGCCTGCGTGCCGCCGGCCAGGATCAGCTGGAAGTCCGCGCCACCGGCCAGCACCTTGCCATTGAGGCGCGGGCCTTTGACCACGCCGCCGGTGATCGGGATCATGCGGCGCAGGCCGGCCACGGTCTGGCCCACCTCGACCGGCGGCGCGATGGTCACGGCCAGGTCGCACACGTGTTCGAGCTGGGGCGGAGGCAGGGTGTCGAGCGCAGGGGAGGTCATGTCGGGCCTTTAAACTGGCTGTCAATTTATCAGGTCCTGCCATGCTTTCCACCCAAGACAAAACCCGCATCGACGACACCCGCATCGCCTCGGTGCGCCCGCTCATGACCCCGGCCCTGCTCGAAGAGCGGCTGCCGGCCACGGCTGCGCACCTGGCCTTGGTTGAAAGCTCGCGCCAGGCCATCTCGCAGGTGCTGCACGGCCAGGACGACCGGCTGGTGGTGGTGGTCGGGCCGTGCTCCATCCACGACCACGACCAGGCCATCGACTACGCCCGGCGCCTGAAGGCCGAGGCCGAGCGGCATGCGCAAGACCTGATCGTGGTGATGCGTGTCTATTTTGAAAAACCGCGCACCACGGTGGGCTGGAAAGGCTACATCAACGACCCGCACCTGGACGGCAGCTTTGCCATGAACGAGGGCCTGGAGATGGCGCGCAGGCTGCTGCTCGATGTGCTGGACATCGGCCTGCCGGTGGCCACCGAATTCCTGGATCTGCTCAGCCCGCAATTCATCAGCGACCTGGTCAGCTGGGGTGCGATCGGCGCACGCACCACCGAGAGCCAGAGCCACCGCCAGCTGGCCAGCGGCCTGTCGTGCCCGGTGGGCTTCAAGAACGGCACCGACGGCGGCGTCAAGGTGGCGGCCGACGCCGTGGTGGCGTCGAGGGCAGCGCATGCCTTCATGGGCATGACCAAGATGGGCCAGGCCGCGATTTTCGAGACGCGCGGCAACCAGGACGTGCACATCATCCTGCGCGGCGGCAAGGCGCCCAATTATTCGGCGGCCGACGTGGAGGCGGCTTGCCAGGTGCTCCAAGCCGCCGGCCTTGTGCCGCAGGTGATGGTGGACGTCTCGCACGCCAACAGCAGCAAGCAGCACCAAAAGCAGATCGAGGTCGCGCACGATGTGGCGGGCCAGATCGCCGCGGGCGACCGGCGCATCATGGGCCTGATGGTCGAGAGCCATCTGCACGAAGGCCGGCAGGACCAGAAGCCGGGCCAGCCGCTGCAGTACGGCGTTTCCATCACCGACGCATGCATTGGCTTTGAACAGACCGTGCCGGTGCTCGATGCCCTGGCGCAGGCGGTGCGCCAGCGCCGCGCGCGCTGATCATGGCCGCAGCAGGCTGCTGAGCGTCTCGGCCGGCAGGGACCAATCGGCGTCCTGCGCGATGGCTTCCTCCAGAAAGCTTTTCTGGCTGGCCGTCCAGACCGGCGCGTCCGGCCATACCCCCTGGTGCCGCGCGATGAAGTCGGCGATCGATGCCGGGTCGGCGGGCAGGCCCAGCTGCCTGAACACGTCCGACAGGGTGTTGACGTTGCCTCGCATGCCTGGCCTCCGCAAAAGGCCAGTGTGCAATGCGCACGCCCCGCTGGCGATACCGGTTTGCGGGGATTCAGGGCTGCTGCACCCACTGCGCGAAGGCGGGCCACGCCTGCTCGGGCCGCAGGCTGTAGATGGCAGGCAGTTCGTAGGGGTGCAGTTCGCGCAAGCGCTGCTCGACCTGGGCATAGCGGTCGGCGCCGGCCTTGAACAGGATGCGCCACTCGGGCGCTTGCAGCACCTGGCCTTGCCAGCGGTAGACGCTCTCGATGCGCTCGATCTGCGCGCAGGCGCACAGGCCTTCTTGGACCAGGGTGCGCGAGAGCTGCTGTGCGGTGGGCTCGTCACCCACGGTGGTCAGGATCAGGACAAAGGGCATGGCGCCAGCCTCCGGTGAGGGCGCAGTGTAGCGCCGCGCGCCGCCGGGCGAGGCCTTGCCAAGTCGGCGGGCCGCCCGGACAATGGCGCCATGTCCATCCAGGCCCTGATCGTCGGCATCCACCTCGCGCGCAGCACGCGGGGCAAGCCCGGCGCACCGCCAGCGCGCTGAGCCGCCGGCCTGCGCGGCCGTCGGCCTTTTCTCCGCCCCCTTTTTTTGTTTCCCGTCCTGCCTGCGCCCAGGCAGGGCCAACACTGCATGGAGAAATGCACATGACCGACCTGTTTGACAACCCCATGGGCCTGTGCGGCTTCGAGTTTGTCGAGTTCGCATCGCCCACCCCGAATGTTCTGGAGCCGCTGTTCGAGAAGCTGGGCTTTAGCCAGGTGGCCCAACACCGCTCCAAGGACGTGGTGCTCTACCGCCAGGGCGACATCAATTTCATCGTCAACCGCGAGCCCCGCAGCCTGGCGGGCTACTTTGCCGCCGAGCATGGCCCGGGCCCTTGCGCCATGGCTTTTCGGGTGCGCGATGCGCACCAGGCTTATGCGCGCGCCATCGCGCTCGGGGCGCAGCCCATCGAGGTGCCGACCGGCCCGATGGAGTTGCGCCTGCCAGCGATCAAGGGCATTGGTGGTGCCCCGCTGTACCTGATTGACCGCTTTGAAGAGGGCAAAAGCATTTACGACATCGATTTCGAATGGCTGCCCGGCGCCGAGCGCCACCCCAGGGGCCACGGCTTTTCGACCATCGACCACCTCACGCACAACGTCTACAAGGGCCGCATGGCCTTCTGGGCGGGTTTTTATGAGCGCATCTTCAATTTCCGCGAGATCCGCTATTTCGACATCCAGGGGCAATACACCGGCCTGACCAGCCGCGCCATGACCGCGCCCGACGGGCTCATCCGCATCCCGCTCAACGAGGAGTCGGGCCAGAACGGCGGCCAGATCGAGGAGTTCCTGCGCCAGTTCAACGGCGAAGGCATCCAGCACATCGCTTTGCGAACCGACGACATACTGGCCAGTGTGGATGCCTTGCAAATGGCCGGCATCCCGCTCATGAGCGCCCCCAACGACATCTATTACGAGATGCTCGAAGAACGCCTGCCCGGGCATGGCGAGCCGGTGCCCGAGCTGCAGACACGCGGCATCCTGATGGACGGTTCCACCCGTGGCGGCGACAAGCGGATCTTGTTGCAGATCTTCAGCCAGTCGATGCTGGGGCCGGTCTTCTTCGAGTTCATCGAGCGCAAGGCCGATGACGGCTTTGGCGAAGGCAATTTCAAGGCGCTGTTCGAATCCATGGAGCGCGACCAGATCCGGCGCGGCGTGATCGCCGCGGACCCGCCCCCGGCCTGACGCTCAGATGCTGTAGCGCTGCTGCAGCGTGTGCAGCAGCGCGTGCAGCGCCTCGTGGCGTTCGGGCCCCATGACCTGGCGCTCGAACACCTCGAACTCGCGCGCCAGCGCGCCCTGCTGCGCCTCGTCCAGCAGGCGCTCGGCCATCGGAAACAGGCGCTTGTTTTCCTGCTCGATGTGGGGCAGCAGCAGCGCGGCATAGCCGAGCGCCGCCTCATGGAAGGCCTCGGGTTTGAAGGGCGTTTGCAGTGCGCGGCGCATGCGCGCCAGCCAGTGCCGGCCTTGCGCATGCTCGTCCTGCAGGCGCTCGATGGCTTCGCGGGCCTGCCGGTCGCCGGTCTGCATCAGCCGGGGAAAGAGCAGCTGCTCTTCCTTGCCGTGGTGGCAGGCGTCGGCAAACTCGGAGAAGAAATC
>JACCDH011241166.1_pt1 | contig 15336 bp, 9 predicted proteins | sample 7442481 | NCBI WGS metagenome assembly JACCDH01 (sample SAMN15323433, study PRJNA562643) | freshwater metagenome | isolation source: river surface water | place: USA:Blue River Watershed | collected 2017-08-15
ACATCATCCTCGATGCCGCTGACGAAGGAGCGATCGACCTTCAGCGTGTCGAAGGGCATGCTGAACAAGGTCATCAGATTCGAGTAGCCAGTGCCGAAGTCATCCAGCACCAGTCGCACGCCTTGCCGCTTGAGCCCGGCCAGCAGCTGGGTAGCGCGCTCATGCTGCTGCATCAGCGAGTGCTCGGTCAGCTCCAGTTCCAGCAGATGGGGCGGTAGCTGGTGGCGCGTGAGTATCTGCTCGACATGCTGAGCGAAACCCTGCACTTGCAACTGGCGCGCAGAGATATTGACCGACACCGCCGGACTCCAGCCGAAGCGGCGCTGCCAGTCTTTCATCTGTGCGCAGACTTCATCCAGCACCCATTCGCCGATCGGCACGATCAGGCCAAGCTCTTCGGCCAAGGATATGAACTCCAGCGGCGGCACGATGCCGCGCACCGGATGTTTCCAGCGTATCAGCGCCTCAGCTCCGCAGATGCGATTGCCCTCGACCTCGACCTTGGGCTGGTAATAGACCACGAACTGGCGCTGCTCGATCGCCTCACGCAGCTCGGCCTCGAGCGTGAAGCGCCGGGTCAGCCGCGCCCAGTTCTCTTCGGAGAAAAAGTGAATTTGGTTGCGGCCCTCGTCCTTGGAATCGAACATGGCCGCATCGGCATGCCGGATCAATTCGTCTGCATCACTACCGTCTTCCGGGTACATGGCCACGCCTATGCTGCCGCTGCAATGCATCGAATGCCCGTCGAATTCATGCGGCAAACCAAGGCTGCGCAGCAGCTTGGAAGCGACCTGTGCCGTGTTCTGTGCATCGCCAACATCATCCAACAGCACCAGGAATTCGTCACCGCCCTCGCGCGCGACCGTGTCGGACTGCCGCACTTGTGAGGTGATGCGCATCGCAACCGAGCGCAACACCTCGTCGCCGACGCGATGACCGAGCGTGTCATTGATGCTCTTGAACCGGTCAAGGTCAATGAACAGCACCGCCAGTGCGGACTCCTTGCGCTGCGCGCGGCGTATCGCCTGGGTCAAGCGGTCGCGGAACATCAGCCGGTTCGGCAAGCCCGTCAGCGCATCATGAAAAGCGCGATGCGCCAGCTCGCTATTAGCCATTTCGAGCTCGCGCCTTCGAACCTTCAAGGCCTCGGCCAGCTCGCGTGCATCATCCATCGCGCTGCGATTGGTCTGCAAGAGCATCAGCATCTCGGCCAACGGGTTGTGCGGCGGGATCTCCGACAGGCGTATGCCCATCTCACCCAGTTGCCCGAAAGAGGTCACCCACGGCCAGCCAATGAACATCAGCGCATCCTGATCGAGCGGCATCCACTGTCCGCGCAGCGGCGGCATGCTGCGATCGGCCAGCCGATGAAGGATGAGAAGCTGTCCGTCGTTCGGGAATGACTGCGCAGCATTGCGTTGCAGCTCGCTCAAAGGATCATTCTGCGCATTAGGCTGAAGATCATTGGCTGGCGGACTGAAGCAGTCCTCGAGCAGCGGATGCGCATCCACCTCCGGGCAGGTCCGGCGCAGCAGGCGGCCGGCTGCAATAATGCGACGGGAGGCATCGACAATGAAGGCGAACGGAAATGCCTGCGCCCAGCGCAGCATCGTCGCTTCGGGTGATGCGCAGGTGCGGGCCAGCGCCTGCGCTATCTCATCGGGCATGAGCGACGGGCCCCAGGATCCGGATGTCGAAACGGTCATGGTCATGCACCTCATCCTTGCCATACGCATGGCTGACCTCGATGGCCACACCAAAGCGCTCGGCCAGTCCTTCGACCAGGCCATGGACCATTGGGCCCAGCGCCTTGCGGTTCGAGTAGTAATGCAGGCTCAGGCTATCGGGCGTGACCGCAGTCACGCGAAAAGTAGGCGGCTTGAGCGATGGGTAAAGTAGCGCCACCCGCTCATGCATGCTGTCTAGCGAAGTCAGCGCCTCATGAAAGCTCGGACCAAGATCATTGAGCATCGCGCCATAGCCTTCGACCAGCGTATAGCGCGTCCAGTATCGGCCGAACTCCCGCAACAGCACCGGCGACGGCGTCTCGAGCACTTCCGATGCCGCGGCGACGAGCTTGTACGTCACCTCGTCGGGATAGGAGTCCATGCGCATGAAGACCTCGTCCTCGACCCCGGCCTTGCGGCGAATATCCTGCCAGGTCTGCTCACCTTTGCTGGCGCAGACCAGCTGCTGCAACGCGCGGTTCACTAATCCGTACATGCTCTTGTCCTGTTCTGTTCAGCGGGCTCGGTCTGGCTACATCCTGACCATGTGGGTTGGGTTCGTTTGGTATCGGTTTGGGTCATGACTGCTGAATCGCACACTGACCAGCACACCGACCGGCACACCAATCCAGTCTCGTTGCCCAGCATAGACAAACCGATGGGAACGCATACCTCGAGCAAGGAGACAAATAGCTGCCTTTTCGCGGCACCGGACTTAGGTCTCCGTCAGCAGCCGCGATTAGTGAGTGCCAGCAGATGCGCCCGGCCTTGCCGAAAACGTGCCAATGGCCGGCGACATCGGCCCAAGGATCTTGATCAAGCGAATACCAGCGGTGTATGTTGTTGTCAGAGTGCAGCAACATCATCTGCATCGCCTGATGAGTGGAGGTTCATCGATGAACTGGCAACCCTATATCCGCGCCAGCTGGGAGATCGTGATGGAGTGCGAGAACCGCAGCCAGCTGTATCTCGATGAGGAACTCGAGGCCTATCTGGTCTACATGATGGCCCGTAACTTCCGCAACCATGACTTCCCGCCCGAGTTGCTTTGTCTGGAATTTACTCGCGCCCGCACTCAGGATGATTTCCGTCAGATTGGCGACAGCTGCCTGTTCGTCGATGCCTGGGGCGTGCGGCGCGCGCGCCTGGTCAGCCATGACTACTACGAAAAGCTCGGCCAGACCGCGTATTCGTATGCCGCCGCCGTCACGCGCCCGATCGACGAACTGCTCAATCGGGTCGCGCGTGAATTCGGTACGCTGTCGCGGGTGCTGCGCGGCGTGCGACCGCAACGGGCCAGTGCCTGACGCGCCTCCGGGCGAAAAGTCACCCGCGATCCGGCCAGTCCGGCCTCTACCAGCAATGGCACGATGCACACCGGCTGTTGTGCGGTGGTTTACAGCCTGTATCCAATTGTAATCAGGCATAGCCCGTCCCCCACGCTGCCCTTACGCTGGCACTGATGACGCCGGCCACGCCATCTCGGCTGCGGCGACCACATGACACCAGCGGAGGACAGATGAACGCCAACCAGTCCAACAAGGACCACCCTGCCGAAACGCGCAGCCATGGCAAAGGCCACGCACTGATGACGCTGCTTGCCGCGGCCGCCGGCTGCCTGCCGCTGGCTGCCGGCGCGCAGTCGCAGGAGATGGCGCGCGTGATCTCCAGCACCCCGGTGATGCAGCAGGTCGCGGTGCGGCGCCAGGTCTGCAACAACAGCACCGTCATCACGCAAGCACCGAAATCCGGCGCGGGCGCGCTGATGGGCGCGATCGCCGGTGGCGCCGTCGGTAGCCAGATCGGTGGCGGCATGGGCAATGTGGCCGCCACGGCACTCGGCATCTTTGGCGGCGCCATCCTTGGCGACCGCATCGAAGGCCCACCGGCTGCAGTCGCGCAACCGCTCACCACCTGCACCGAACAGGCCGCTTACGAGAACCGCGTGGTCGCCTATAACGTCACCTATGAATACGCCGGCAAGCAGTACACGGTGCAGATGCCGAACGATCCCGGTAATTCGCTGCCGATCACGATCTCGCCGGCCGGCGCTGCCGGTGCACCTGCAGCTGCACCGGCACAAGTGGTGAGCACCACGCAGATGCCGCCGGTGGTGGTGGCGCCGCCGGTCGTGAGCAGCTATCCGTCGGTGGTAGTGGCGCCAGCCCCGATCTATGCACCGCCGGTGTACCCGGTTCATGGCGGCTACTACGGTGGCTACAGTCCTTTCGGCGCCTACTACGGCGGCAACGGCATCAGCTTCCGCTGGTCGTCCGGCGGACATCACCACCATCATCACCATCCACATCGCTGGCACGGCTGGCGCTGAGCCGGCAAGGCACCCACCGTTCGTCACTATGGCGCGTTGGGCGTTGGCCCGATAGCGCACCCTGCACCTCTCCCTCGTCTACAATGACTCGCACCGGTCACGAGCCGGTCGACAACAAGAACAGGGAGACACCATGCAAAGACGCGGTTTCCTCGGTGCTGCCGCAGCGGCCACCGCCTTGGCCACGACAGCCTCTGCCGCCGAGCAGTTGCCGACGCTGAATTGGCGCATGGCCTCGTCCTTCCCGAAGTCCCTTGACTGGCTGTTCGGTAGCGCGCAGTACGTGGCGCGCCGCGTTGGCGAACTCACACAGGGCAAGTTCACGATACGGGTTTTCCCCGCCGGCGAGATTGTGCCGGCGCTGCAAGTGCTGGATGCGGTGCAGGCCGGCACCATCGAGATGGGACATACCGCGCTCTACTTCTACTTCGGCAAAGATCCGGCATTCACTTTCGATACCTGCGCACCCTTTGGCATGAGCTCGCGCCAGCAATCGGCCTGGTACGTGGCCGGTGGCGGTCGCGAACTGGTGCAGGAATTCCTGAAGGGCTATGGCATCAGTGCCGTCCCCTGCGGGAATACTGGCAGCCAGATGGGCGGCTGGTTCCGCAAGGAGATACGCGGACTGGATGACCTGAAGGGTCTGAAGATGCGCGTGGGCGGCATTGGCGGCCGCATCCTGCAGCGGCTGGGCGTGGTACCGCAGCAGATACCACCGGGCGACATCTACCCGGCGCTGGAAAAAGGCACGATTGATGCGGCCGAGTTCGTCGGTCCGTATGACGACGAGAAACTGGGCCTGGATCGGGTCGCGCCCTTTTACTACACGCCAGGCTGGTGGGAGACCGGCTCGCAGGTGTCGGTCATCACCGGCATCAAGCAATGGGAGGCGCTGCCGGCGGCCTACCGCGCCGCGCTGACCGCCGCATCCTACGAGGCGCATGTGTGGATGCAGGCACAGTACGACGTGCAAAACCCCATCGCACTGGCGCGGCTGGTCAAGCGCGGTGTCAAGCTGCGTGCATTCCCGAAAGACGTACTGACCGCCAGCCTGATGGCTACGCGGGCGATGATGAATGAAGAGGCGTCGAAGAACGCTGCCTTCCGCAAGCTCTACGAGCACTACAACCGCTTCCAGAACCAACAGAACCAGTGGTACTCGGTCAGCGAGGCACGGCTGCAGAACTTCCAGATCATGGCGCTGCAATCGCAGGGTTCGAAGGGCTGAGACGGGCTGATCAGCACTGAGGCCTGCCCAGCCTGCCTAGGGTGGCGAGCGCACCGTTATTAATCCAACAACATAGCTTTGCTGGGGAATTGCCGGTCTGGTGAAGGCCAGACCATACAATCGGATTGATACTAAATCCGATAACGGCTAAAAGGCTGTCGAGCCAAGGCCCGGCCACGTTGATGAACGATTTACCGAGATCCCGAGCACCACAAAAAGTCTGGGCACGCCCGGCCCGCATCTGGGGCTTGGTCGCGCTGCTGCTGATTGCGGCACTGGTATCAGTCACCCACTACACGCTGGACCGCAGCCGCGAGGGCTGGCTGCTGAACGGCCGCGAGAAAGTTGCCGGCCTCGCGACCAGTTACCGCAGCCAGATTGAAGATGCCATCGAGCAGATCGACAACCTGTCGTGGTTCGTCAGCTTCCTGCACCAGCAAGGTGCAGACCGCCAGGCCTTTCGTGAGGTTCTGAAGGAACTGCCGAGCACCGACACCTATTTCCCCGCCTTCATCGATGCCAGCGGCGTGATCACCGCGGCGGTCGTGCCGCAATTGATCGGCACGCGCATGGACCACCTGCCTTTCTTTCGCAAGCACCAGGACTCGGATTCGCTGGCGCTGGCCATCAGTCCGGTCGGTACCGGGGTCGGGCGCCTCACCGGCAAGCAGGTGATCCGCTTCTCGCGGCGCGTGAATGGCGCCAACGGCGAGTTCGCCGGCGTGGTCCTGATCGCGATGCTGGCAGAAAACCTGTTGCGCTTTGGCGGTGACAACGAGCTCAGGGATGGCGATGCCCTCGGATTGCGCTTTCCCGATGGCGAGTGGCTGGTTCGGGAAGTAAAGGGTGTCGAGCGACTGGCGAACCCAAACCAGGGCGAGCCCGACCTGCGCGGCAGCGACCAGATTTTCAAGGGCAGCATCAACGGCTTGCCGGCACAGGTCGCGTGGAGCAAGCTGCAATACTACCCATTGCACGCTTTCGTCGGCATCGACATGGACAACGTGCTGCGTGCGCACGGCGAGAGCAAGAATCTCTACAGCGTGATGCGGATCGGTGGCAGCGCGACGATCCTGCTGGTGTGCGCCTTGTTGGGCTGGGTGCATTGGCGACGCGACGAGCGACTGCTGCGCGAGGAGCAGGTACGTTCGACCTTCCGACTGGCAGTGGACGCCGCGCGCGAGGAGCTATACATGGTCTCGCCATCACGACCGGATGGCCGGGGCCTCATCACTTTCCGCATCGAAGACTGCAACGGCGAGGCCGCACGCATGACAGGCATGGGGCTCGACCAGTTGATCGGCAAGCCGCTGGATGACATGCTGATGGTCGGCGGGCGCGAAGACCTGCAGCGCCTCCTCTCACAGGCGCTGGAGGAAGGCTTCGCTGAGGCAGAGATCGATCTCTATCGTGCCGGTCCGCGCCAGACCCGCTGGTATCACTGTCGCGCCGTCAGCGCCGATCTCGGTCTCGCGGTCACGCTGCGCGACATCACCGAGCTCAAGGAAAAAGAGCACCAGCTGCGCGACCTGGCACTGACGGATGCGCTGACCAAACTGCCAAACCGGCGCTGGATGCAGAACCATTTGCCAAAGCTGCTTGATGCGGCACGAGCGTCCGGCGAGATTGCGGCAGTGCTGTTCATCGACCTCGATAATTTCAAGATGATCAATGACACGCTCGGCCACAAGTCGGGCGACGAGTTCCTGTGCGAAGTGGCTGCCTGCCTGCGCTCGGCAGTTCGCAAGCATGACCATGTACTACGGCTGGGTGGCGACGAGTTCATGGTACTGCTGCACGACATGTCGCGCGCAGAAACGGCACTCGAGATCGCCTCGCACTTGCTCGAAAGACTGAGCAAGGTAGATCCAATGCAGGGCATGAGCGGGATGCGGCCGCGGGCATCGATAGGCGTTGCGTTCTATCCGGATGATGCGGCAGATGCGGACAGCCTGGTGCAGGCAGCCGATATCGCCATGTACGAGGCCAAGCATGCCGGCAAAGGCCGGGTGACCCGGTACTCGATCAAGATGCAGCAACAGATCACTGACCGGGTCGCGCTGGAGTCTGCACTCAGCACGGCGGTGGGCGACCATCAGCTGCTGCTTTATCTGCAGCCGCGCGCCAGCACGATGACAGGCAGGCTGATCGGCTTCGAGGCCCTGGTACGCTGGCAGCACCCGAAGCTGGGCCTGATCTCGCCCGAGCGTTTCATACCGCTGGCCGAGGAAAGCTCGCTGATCAGTGACATTGGCAACTGGGTGGTCGAGCGCACCTGCGCGATGCTGGCCGACTGGGCCGGGCGTGGCCTGGGCGTCTATCCGGTCTCGATCAATGTTTCGGCACGGCAGCTGACCTCGCCAGCTTTCCGCGACCATTTGCAGGCCTGCATGGCACGTTATGGCGTCCTGCCCTCGCAGCTGGCGATCGAATTGACCGAGTCGACCATGGTCAGCGACAGCGGGGTCTCGCAGCGCGAGCTTGAGGCGCTGGAAGCCATGGGCCTGCGGCTGATGATCGATGACTTCGGTACCGGGTACTCGTCGCTGGCCCGACTGCACCGCTTGAATGTGGACGTGCTGAAAATCGACCAGTCTTTCGTACAAAACCTCGCACCAGACAGCGAGAGCTACCTGCTCTGCCAGGCAATGACGCAGCTGGCGCGATCGCTTGGCATTGCGACCGTGGCCGAGGGCGTCGAGACCGCGCAGCAATTACGGCTGCTGCGGCTGATGGGCTGTGACGAGATCCAGGGCTACATCGCCTCGCCGCCGGTGCCCTGCGAGAAGGCCGAGGTCTGGCTGCACGGCATGCAGTTCTTCGAGCCGCAACCGGCGCCGGCAACAGGTACGAGATAAAATCCGGATTTTTGTGTTTAGATGTCTTTTCTGGATAGACTGACATGAAATACCTGCACACCATGGTGCGCGTCAATGATCTGGATGCGTCACTGCGTTTCTATCGCGATGCGCTCGGCCTTGAGGTCACGCGTAGCTTCGATAACCCGGCTGGCCGCTTCACGCTGGTCTATCTGGCTGCACCCGGCGATCCGGCGGCCGAGATCGAGCTGACCCACAACTGGGATCCTGAAGATCTCGGCGGCGCACGCAACTTCGGTCATATCGCCTATGCCGTCGACGACGTCTATGCCAGCTGTGAAAGGCTGCAACAGCATGGCGTGACCATATTGCGCCCGCCGCGCGACGGCCGCATGGCCTTCGTACGCTCGCCCGACAACATCTCGATCGAACTGCTGCAGGCCGGTAGCCCGCTGCCGCCGGCCGAGCCGTGGGCATCAATGCCGAACACGGGTAGTTGGTAAGGATGTCTGCCATACTCGCTGAGACAGGTCCGGATGCGCGACGCTGGCCGCCACACTTTGCGGTCGCGCACATGCCGGGCTCGCTGCCGATGGGCGGCGTGGTGCCGATGACGCCGATCTGGGCATTCAAGGAACCGGCACAACCACTGCAACTGGCCGCAGGCGCGCCGCAGCCGGCCACTCGCACCGACATCGAGCTGGGCGGCCTGCTGGCCTTCCTGATCGAGAACGTGCTTGCGTCCAATGAGGCCGACGCCATCATTGAGGCCAGTGAGCGCTTCGGCTACCGCGACGAGGCGCCGGGCATTGCGACCCCACCCGGCATGCGCATGAACAAGGCAGTGCACTGGGTAGCAGATGAGGCAATGATGGACCGCATCTTTGAGCGCATTGCGCACCTGCTGCCATCCGCCATACAAGATACGGCGCTGCATCCCGCGCTATCGCGTCGGATCAACATGTATCGCTATGACGGGAATGACGTGTTCAACATGCACACCGACGGCGATTGGCCCGGCTACGGCCTGTCGGCCGACCGCAGCGAGATGCAGGAATGGCCGGGGCTACGCTCCTGCCTGTCGATGCTGCTCTACCTGAACGGCCCGGATGACGGCGTGCAGGGCGGCAGTACGAGACTATTCCGCCCCGACAGCGGGCATGTGGACGTGACCCCGAAAAAAGGGTCGGCGCTGTTCTTCCGGCACGGCTTCGGGCCAACCAGCGTGCTGCATGAAGGCAGCCGTGTGTTCGGCGATGTGCCGAAATATGTCGCGCGCATCAACGTGATGTACACGCTGCGCTGAACCTCAAGTTGCTGGAGCAAGCTACAACTGCAGCCTCCCATCAGTCGCAGGCATTGAAGCACTCGCCCAATGCATCGACCAGACGGTCGATCTCCTGCTCGGTGCTGATGAAGGGCGGCGCCAGCTGTATCGTGTCGCCGCCGTAGCGCACGTAAAAGCCTCTCTTCCACATTGCCATCGCGATCTCGTAGGGTCGCCTTGCCGGCTCGCCCGGCACCGCTGCAATCGTGAAGCCGGCCGCAAGGCCGAAGTTGCGTATATCGGTGACATGACGGCTGCCCTTGAGCGCATGCACGGCATTCTCGAATTTCGGCGCCAGTACGCGTACCTGCCCCACTGCATCTTCCCGCTCCAGCAGGTCCAGCGTGGCGAGCGCAGCTGCGCACGGTACCGGGTGTGCGGAGTAGGTGTAACCATGCGGGAATTCAAGCAGATAGTGCGGGCCGCCGGCCTGCATGAAGGTATCGTAGATCTCGCGCTTGGTGACGACCGCGCCCAGCGGCTGCACGCCGTTGGTGATCTGCTTTGCGCAGTTGAGGATGTCAGGCGTGACGCCCATGGCCTCGGCGCCGGTCCATTCGCCTGAGCGACCGAAAGCCGTAATCACCTCATCAAAGATCAACAGGATTTCGTGCCGGCTGCAGATCTCGCGCAGCCTCTGCAGGTAGCCGGCCGGTGGGATGATCACGCCGGCCGACCCCGACCAGGGCTCGACGATCACGGCAGCGATATTGGACGCATCGTGCAGATTAATCAGGTCCAGCAATTCATCAGCCAGCTCGGCGCCATACGGCGGCATGCCATGCGAGAACGCATTCTGCGGCAGCAGCAGATGCGGAAGGTGGTCGGCCTCGATACCCTGCCCGAACATCTTTCGGTTACCGACGATACCGCCGACCGAGCCGCCGCCGAAGTTCACGCCGTGATAGCCTTTCTCGCGACCGATGAAGCGCGTCTTCGATGCCTTGCCGCGAATGCGCCAGTAAGCGCGCGCCATCTTCAGTGCGGTATCGGCGGATTCCGAACCCGAGCCGGTAAAAAACACATGATCGAGCCCGACCGGCAGGAAATCTCTCATCCGGTTGGCCAGCGCGAATGACAAGGGATGGCCGAACTGGAACGAAGGCGAGAAGTCGAGCGTGGCAATTTGGCGGCTGACAGCCTCGACCAGCTCGGGGCGGCAATGGCCGAGGCCAGTGGTCCACAGGCCAGACAAGCCATCGAATATGCGGCGGCCGTCGGCATCGGTCAGCCAGACACCCTGCGCCGCCGTGATCAGGCGCGGGTTGGCCTTAAATTCGCGATTGCCAGTGTAGGGCATCCAATGCGCCTCCAGCCATGCCGCATCCGTGCGCGGCGTCTGCAGAGCCTGTGACACGGCACGAGGCGAGGATGGGTTGGGGGTCGGGGTACGTGCAGCTTCAGTCATTGTTCAGGCTCATCATCAGGCGAGGCATTCATTATCACCTGTTGGATCGGGGAATCCATTTCTTCTGGTCAATTCGACCAGTGCTCGGCGTGGTTCGCACCTCAACTTATTGATCCACGGCAAGTTAACCTCAGAATTTTATTAACAATCCCAAATAAGGATCAGTAAAATCTGATCAACACCAGCGATTGCCAGACCCTCCCAGCTGCGCAACCGGAAACGGTCTGACTCTGGCCCGCAAGGGCTGCAAGCATGCATACAAGCCTCAGCAAACTGGTTGCGCGCAATATCCTGTGGTGTGTCATTCCACTGGTAGTGGCAGCGGTCTATGTCTCCATAGTCCGCATCGTTGACTTCAACAGTACATCGACCCAACACGCAGAGCAGGTCGCGACCAATCTGCGCGTGGCAATCGACAACAACCTGCGCTCACGCATCGCCGGCCTGCGAGTGCTGGCCGAAGCCGACGAGGCTGACCCGCTAGACCTGCCGCACCTGTATCGGGATGCGCAAGCCTTTCGCAAGCATTTTGGCGGCTCGGTCGTCTTGGCCGACACTTCGCTGCATATGCTGTTCAGTACCACCGTGCCACTGACCTCGCCGCTGCCGCCGCAACTACCAACACCACGCGGCTTTGCGGCTGCGCCCTATGCGCTGCAGCATGGAACGCCCGCCGTCGGCGACCGCGTGATTGCGGCTACCACGAATCAGCCTATCGTTGCCGTGGTCACGCCGGTCGTGCGCGAGGGCCAGGTCAGACGGGTCCTGCTCAACACGGTCGAGACAGTCTGGATACAGGAATTTCTCGATCGCCTGACACTGCCGCCGGACTGGCATGTCAGCGTCCGGGACAGCACCGGCGCCATATTGGCCAAGCATCCCGTTGCCGAGACTCTGCCGACTGATTCCCTGCACTGGAGCAGCGCCTCTGAAGTGGCACGCTGGCAGGTGAGCATCGACATTGCGCCGGCCACCTTCTACCGTCAGCACATCGAAACCGCTCTATGGACGCTCGCGCTGTTGCTGCTGGCGCTGGCCGTGAGCCTCGGTCTCGGCCGCCACACGGCGCGCAAGCTGACGCGCGCCGTCATGAGCCTGCCCGAGGGCTCACGCGCCGACTGGAGCAACGATACCTATGCAGAGGTCGAGGACGTACGCACTGCGCTTCAGGTCGAACGTGAATCACGGGCGCAGGCAGAGTCGGCTCTACGCGAAAGCGAGCAGCGCTGGCGCTTTGCAATCGAGGGTTCAGGCGATGGTTTGTGGGACTGGGACATGGAATCCGGTCACGTGTTCTACAGCAGCCGCTGGAAATCGATGCTCGGCTATGCCGATAACGAAATCCCCCAAGACATCTCGGCGTGGAGCCAGCTGGTGCACCCGGATGACAAGGCGCGCGTACTGGAGGCGGTACAGTTGCATTTGGCGGGGCAGTTTTCAGAATTCGTGCAGGAGTACCGGATACGCTGCAAGGATGGCAGCTGGAAATGGGTGCTTGCTCGAGGCATGGCGCTGGATGATCCCGGGCGCCCCGGACATGTGCGGATGATCGGCGTGAACTCCGACATCACCGAGCGCAAGGAAGTCGAAGCACGCATCGAATACCTTGCCTATTACGATCCGCTAACAGGCCTCGCCAATCGCAAGTTGCTCCATGACCGCATGTTGCAGGCGCTGGCAGCTGCACAGCGCAGCCAGCAGCATGGCGCCTTGTTGTTCATCGACCTCGATGGCTTCAAGCCCGTTAATGACTTGTGGGGCCATGGTGTCGGCGACCAGATGCTGATCCAGGTCGCACAGCGCATGAAGCATTGCCTTCGCTCTGGCGATACCGTGTCCCGCATCGGTGGCGACGAATTCGTCATTCTCATCCAGAACCTCGGCACGCAGCGCGAGGAGGCGGCACAGCAGGCATCGATGATTGCAGAGAAAGTGCTGACATCGTTCCATCCGCCTTTCCGCATGGGGGAGCATGAGTTCCATGGCGGCGCCAGTGCCGGGGTCACGTTGTTCCAGGATCAGTGCATCGCGCCCGATACGCTGCTGGGCCAGGCCGACTCCGCGATGTACCGCGCCAAGTCCGATGGCGGCGGCGTAGTGCGCTTTTTCGATGCGGTCCTGCAGTCAGCCTTGCTCGAACGGTCCGCATTCGAGGCGGACCTGCGCCAGAGCATCTACCGCAACCAGCTGAAGCTGGTCTACCAGCCGCAATGTCATTTTGACGGCAGCATATTTGGCGCCGAGGCTCTGCTGCGCTGGGAGCATCCGGAGCAGGGGCTGGTGCCACCATCGCGCTTCATCCCGCTGGCCGAGGAGGACAACTTCATCGTCGAAATTGGTCGATGGGTCATACGCGAGGCCTGTAACACACTGGCTGAACTAGCGCAGGATCCGGCCACGCGCAAGCTCGTCATTGCGGTCAATGTCAGCCCTCGGCAATTCCTGCAGCCGGCCTTCGTCACCGAAGTGCGCGATCTGCTGCAGGCAAGCGGCGCGGCACCCGAACGCCTGAAGCTGGAATTGACCGAATCGATCTTCGCGCGTGACATTGACGATATCGCAGACAAGATGAAAGCACTGCATGCGCTCGGTATCACTTTCTCGCTCGATGATTTCGGTACTGGCTACTCTTGTCTCGCGTACCTGAAAAAACTGCCCTTCGATCAGATCAAGATCGATCAAGTGTTCGTCGCCGACCTGCCAACTGAGCCGCATGACGCGGCCATCGTCCACGCCGTGATCGCGCTTAGCAGTAGTCTGTCGATCGAGGTGATCGCCGAAGGCGTCGAGACGGCCGCGCAACGCGATTTCCTGGAAATGAACGGCTGCCATGATTTCCAGGGTTTCCTGTTCAGTCCCCCGGTCGAAAAGGCGGCGTTGTACAGATTGTTGTCGATCACCGCGGTCTGAAGCCACGTGCCGCGGAAAACCGTCAGACTGGCGTGTCCTCCGCAGGCGCGCAACCTGCTGGTTGAAAGTGCTGATTGCAAGTACTTCTAGTCCGCAGACTGCCAGCCGGCGCATGTCTGCACCATGCCGCCGTGGCAAGACCGTGCAAGAATGAGCATTGGCGCGGCAGTGCTGCTGCCTGCGGTGACGACTCGCCTCTCGCTAGCGAATACCGTTTACAGATATCGATTGACTTTGATAGCGAATTTGGCAACACCTGCAAACCGTGGACACCAACGACAACCCCGTCAATGTAGCCTCTGAGCCAGCTGCCGGTCGCTTTGTGCCGGAACTCGAGGCACATCCGGCCAGCCCGGGTCATCATGACGAATTACGACCGCAAGCCGGCCAGTTAGCCGGCGCTTGGGCAAACTTCTTTGCGCGGGCCGAGGGCGGACTGGCAGACATGGAACGCCGCCAGCGAGATCTGGAGCACCAGATCCGTGACAACGGCATCACCTACAACGTTTATGCGGATCAGGATGGTCCGCAGCGGCCGTGGTCGGTCGGCCTGTTCCCGCTCATTCTTGGGGAGCAGGACTGGCGACAGATCGAGAGCGGCGTGCTGCAGCGCGCGCGACTGCTCGAGAAGTTAGTAACCGACATCTACGGTAAGCAACAGCTTTTGCAGGAGGCACTGATACCGCCAGCACTGGTACACGGTCATCCCGGCTACCTCCGCGAGATGCACGGCGTAACTGCGATCGCCAAATACCTGCACATCGTCGCCTTGGATATCGCACGCGAGCCAGACGGCCACTGGTCGGTGGTATCGCAACGCACCGAGGCACCGTCGGGGCTAGGCTATCTGTTGGAGAACCGGGTGCTGATCTCGCGCCAGTTCCCGGCCGCCCATGATGCGATGCAGGTTCGGCCATTAACTGAGGTCTACCGTGACCTGATCGATGCTCTGAAGCGCCTGTCCCCGGCCGGTGCTGATTCGCATGTCGTGCTGCTGACTTCCGGCCCCTACAATGAGACCTACTTCGAACATGCTTACCTCGCACGGCAGCTCGGCCTCACACTGGCCGAAGGCAGCGACCTGACCGTGCGCGACCAGAAGCTGTATCTGCGTACCCTGCGTGGGCTGGAACCGGTCCATGTCTTGCTCAAGCGTCTGGACGATGCCTTCCTTGATCCGCTGGAACTGCGCGCCGACTCGACACTGGGCGTACCCGGCCTGCTCCAGGCAGTCCGTGCGGGAAATGTGGTCATGGCCAATGCGCCCGGCACCGGCTTTCTCGAATCACCGGCGCTGCTCGGCTTCCTGCCTGCACTGTCGGAACGGTTGCTGGGCGAGCCGCTACAGCTGCCGGCGCTGGACACCTGGTGGTGCGGCGAGCGCGCCGCCATGGAGGCGGCCATACCGCAGCTACCGCATTGCGTGATCAAGCCGACATATCCACCTTCGCAGCTGTACGACAGTTTCGAACCGGTACTAGCACGCACGCTGTCGCAGGCCCAGTCGGATGAATGGCTAGTACGCATCCTTCGCCACCCCGAAGCCCATACGCTGCAAAGCTATCTGCCGCTGGCGCAAATGCCGACC
>JACCDH011465150.1_pt1 | contig 15336 bp, 14 predicted proteins | sample 7442481 | NCBI WGS metagenome assembly JACCDH01 (sample SAMN15323433, study PRJNA562643) | freshwater metagenome | isolation source: river surface water | place: USA:Blue River Watershed | collected 2017-08-15
AAAGCCACGCCGCCCGAGCAGCGGGCTGACCTTAAACCGGCCGAGCGTGGCAAAACGTCGCCCATCGACCAGATCGTCAAGCTGGAGAAGGAAATGAGCCAGGTGCAGACCCAGTACAAAGATGCCGAGCAAAACTACGGCTCCGACCTGCTCAACCTGGTGGTGGCCAAGGGGTACTTGACCAAGCTGCTGTCCAACGAGGCGGTCAACAGTTACATCCAACGCCACGAACCCGAGATTCTGGAGCAGTTTGAGCTGGTGGTGAACACTGTCAGCATGGAGGAAGCCGTCCAGCAGCAGGCTGAAACCACCCCAGCAGGCGTCAGCGAAGCGTCAGAACCTTAATTGTTTCGATAAATATTTTTCGCCTGGCATTCGAATCTCATCAGGAAAACCCTATAATCATGCGAATTCGCACAAACGTTCCTCAGCGGAACGGCCCCTACCGCGCTTGTCCGTCGTGACATGCGCACGGCGGTAGCGTGGCCAAAACCTCCTCACATGACCAGCCGCCGATCCCAGTTACAGGAAGACACCTACTTCCGAGTCTTGCGCATGCTGCAAGACAACTCTGACATGACCCAGCGCGAGATTGCCGAAAAATTGGGTATCAGCACCAGCGGTCTGAACTACTGCCTCAAAGCGCTCATCGGCAAGGGCTGGGTCAAGGTGCATAACTTCAGCCAAAGCAAAAACAAGTTTGGCTATATCTACGTGCTCACGCCTCAGGGTATTGCTGAAAAGGCCATGCTTGCTGGCAGTTTTCTGAGGCGAAAAATGACCGAGTACGAACAACTTCAGGCCGAAATTGAAGCGCTCAAAGTCGAGATGAACAGCCTGGATATCGAAAACCAGAAAGTCCAAAGCGTATGATTCAAGTTACTCCCGTCATTCTCTGCGGTGGTTCCGGCACTCGTTTGTGGCCCTTGTCCCGCACCGGTTTTCCCAAACAGTTTCTTTGTCTCACGGGCAACGAAAGCCTGTTTCAGCAAGCCGCCCAAAGGCTGGCTGCCTTGGGCAACGAATATATTCAAGTGGCTGCCCCCGTCATCGTGAGCGGCGAAGATCACCGCTTTTTGGCGTCAGAGCAACTGCGCGAAGTGGGCATTTCACTGGGCAGTGCCTTGCTGGAGCCCACGGGCCGCAACACCGCCCCGGCCCTGACCTTTGCGGCCTTGGCCGCCGTGCAAAATGGCCAAGACCCCGTGCTGGCCGTCACCCCCGCTGATCAAACCATTACAAATCCCGCGGCATTCACCGCCGCCGTGCAACAAGCTATTGCCCAAGCCGAGCAGGACAACATCGTCATCTTGGGTGTCATCCCCGATAAACCCGAAACCGGCTACGGCTACATTCAGGTAGCCCGTCATGGCGAGGAGCGCAGCGACGCGGCAATCCAGCCACTGACCGTTCAAACCTTCGTAGAAAAGCCCGACCTGCCCACTGCACAGCGCTACCTGAGCGAAGGCGGCTACTACTGGAACTCTGGCATGTTCGTGCTCAAAGCCTCGGTTTGGCTAGCGGCCATTGAGCAGTTTGCGCCAGCCATCTTGCAAGCCACACGCACCGCGTGGGATGCTCGCAAAACAGACGGTGCCTTTGTACGCCCCGGCAAAGCCGAGTTTGAGGCCATCCCCTCCGAGTCGGTGGACTATGCCGTCATGGAATACTGCCCTGGTAGCGCATTTCCCATAAAGATGGTGGCGCTTGAAGCCGGCTGGAGCGACCTGGGCGCATGGGATGCTGTTTGGCAAGTCCAGCAAAAAGACGTACACGGTAACGCCCATGTGGGCGATGTGCTTCACACTAACAGCCACAACACCCTGGTGCACGCCACTAGCCGATTAGTCAGCCTGGTTGGTGTGAGTGATCTCATCGTAGTCGAAACGCCCGATGCTGTGCTGGTGGCCGACAAGGCACGCAGCCAAGATGTGAAACACATCGTCAATCAGCTGCAAAAAGCAAAGCGCGAAGAGCACACACTGCATCGCAAGGTGCACCGCCCTTGGGGCTGGTACGACAGCATCGACGAAGGCGGCCGCTTCAAGGTCAAGCGTATCCAGGTCAAACCCAAAGCCAGCCTGAGCCTGCAAAAACACCACCACCGCGCCGAACACTGGATTGTGGTCACCGGCACCGCCGAAATCACTAATGGCGACAAAGTGCTGACCCTGACCGAAAACCAATCCACCTACATCCCCTTGGGCGAGGTCCACCGTCTAGCCAACCCCGGCAGCATTCCCCTCGAAATCATCGAGGTGCAGTCAGGCAGCTACCTGGGCGAGGACGACATCGTCCGCTTTGAAGACACTTATGGCCGAGCTAGCTGAATGAGCGAACCACAAAAAATCTACGTCGCAGGTCACCGTGGCATGGTGGGCTCTGCCATCGTGCGTCACCTCTTGGCTCTAGGAGTGGAAAAAAGCGACATCATTACCCGCACGCACTCAGAGCTAGATCTGACCAACCAAGCTGCTGTACAAGCCTTCTTTGCCCAAGAAAAGCCCGACCAGGTCTACTTGGCCGCAGCCAAAGTAGGCGGTATCCACGCCAACAACACCTACCCCGCTGAATTCATATATGAAAACCTGATGATGCAAGCCAATATCATCGATGCAGCATTCAGAAGTAGCGTAAAAAAATTACTCTTTTTGGGCAGCAGTTGTATCTATCCAAAGCTGGCACCTCAACCTATGCGCGAAGTCGACTTGTTGACAGGTTCGCTGGAATCCACAAACGAGCCTTATGCGATCGCCAAGATCGCCGGCATCAAAATATGCGAAAGCTATAACCGCCAATACGGAGCGAGCCACGGCGTTGACTACCGCAGCGTCATGCCTACCAACCTATATGGCCCTGGTGATAACTATCATCCCGAAAATTCCCATGTGATTCCCGCGCTGATTCGTCGTTTTCACGAGGCCAAAATCAGCAACGCCCCCAACGTGGCCATCTGGGGCACCGGCACGCCTAAGCGGGAGTTTCTTTACGTTGATGACATGGCTGCCGCCAGCGTGCACATCATGAATCTCGACAAGTCCACCTATGACCAGCACACCAGCCCTATGCTCAGTCACATCAATGTAGGCTATGGGACAGATGTGAGCATTGCCGAAGCCGCTCAAACAATAGCCCAAGTGGTGGGTTACACAGGTGCGGTGACTTTTGACACCAGCAAACCCGATGGCGCGCCGCGGAAGTTGATGGACAGCAGTCGACTCAACATCCTGGGTTGGCACGCCCAAATTGACTTGCGACAAGGTCTGGCGATCGCATACCAAGACTTTTTGACAAAGTATTATGACTCAAACTAACCCCACGCCCAATGCCTCCCCCAAAGTGGCCTTAATCACCGGCATCACTGGCCAAGACGGCTCATACCTTGCCGAATTTCTTCTAGAAAAAGGCTACATCGTGCATGGCATCAAACGCCGCGCCAGCTTGTTTAACACCCAACGCATTGACCACCTTTACCAAGACCCGCACATCGAGCATGCCAATCTTAAGCTGCATTATGGTGACTTGAGCGATACCAGCAACCTGATTCGCATCATCCAAGAAACCCAGCCGGACGAAATCTATAACCTGGGTGCCATGAGCCATGTGGCAGTGTCATTCGAGTCGCCCGAATACACCGCCGATGTTGACGCCATTGGCACCCTGCGCTTGCTCGAAGCCATTCGTATCTTAGGCTTGGAGAAAAAAACCCGCTTTTACCAAGCAAGCACATCCGAGCTGTATGGTCTGGTCCAAGAAACGCCCCAAAAAGAAACCACACCGTTCTACCCCCGCAGCCCCTATGCCGTCGCCAAAATGTACGCATATTGGATCTGCGTCAACTACCGTGAGGCTTACGGCATTTATGCTTGCAACGGCATATTGTTCAACCATGAAAGCCCACGCCGCGGCGAAACATTCGTCACCCGTAAAATCACCCGCGGCATGGCCAACATCAGTCAAGGCCTCGAAGACTGTCTCTACATGGGGAACATCGACGCCCTGCGCGACTGGGGCCACGCCAAAGACTACGTGCGGATGCAGTGGCTGATGCTGCAGCAAGACCAGCCCGAAGACTTCGTTATCGCCACCGGCGTGCAATACAGCGTGCGCCAATTCATTAACTGGACCGCAGAAGTCCTCGGCATGCAGCTGCGTTGGCATGGCGAGGGCGTAAACGAAGTAGCCTATTGGAATGAAAAACCCGTGGTCCGCATAGACCCCCGTTACTTCCGCCCAACCGAAGTCGAAACCCTGCTTGGCGACCCGAGCAAAGCCAAACGCAAACTTGGTTGGGTACCAGAGATCACCGTCCAAGAGATGTGCGCTGAGATGGTCACACAGGACTTGGCGCAAGCTAAGCAACATGCCCTGCTCAAGGCTAACGGCTACAACGTCAATGTGAGTGTGGAATGATGAAAATTGCCATCGCAGGCACAGGCTACGTTGGCCTGTCAAATGGTGTTTTGCTCGCTCAACATCATGAAGTCGTTGCGCTTGACATCATCCCCCGCAAGGTGGACATGATCAACCGCCAACAGTCCCCTATCGAAGACGCAGAGTTGGAGGATTTTCTTAAAAATAAGCCGCTCAACTTCAGAGCCACTCTGGACAAACAAGACGCCTACGCAGGTGCTGACTACGTCATCATCGCTACCCCAACAGACTACGATCCGGCCACCAACTACTTCAATACAAAGTCAATTGAAGAGGTCATCACAGATGTTATGGCCATCAACCCAACGGCGGTGATGGTCATTAAGTCCACCGTGCCCGTGGGCTACACGGCAAAAACTCGCAAAGCTATGGGAACGCCAAATTTGATGTTCTCGCCCGAATTTTTGCGGGAAGGATGCGCCCTTCACGACAACTTGCACCCCAGCCGCATCGTGGTGGGCGAACGGTCGCCTCGCGCTGAAGCCTTTGCTGGGCTTTTAAAACAAGCCGCCATCAAACAAGACATCGCTGTGCTGTTGACCGACAGCACCGAGGCCGAGGCCATCAAACTATTTGCCAACACCTACTTGGCTATGCGGGTGGCCTACTTTAATGAGTTGGACAGTTACGCTGCCACCCATAATCTGGACACCCAGCAAATCATCGATGGCGTCTGCCTAGATCCCCGGATCGGCGCGCACTATAACAACCCCAGCTTCGGTTACGGCGGTTACTGTCTGCCAAAAGACACCAAACAGCTCTTGGCAAACTACCAAGACGTTCCGCAAACACTCATCCAAGCCATCGTCACCTCCAACAGCACCCGAAAAGACTTTATTGCGTCTGAAATCGTCGCGCGCACGCTCGTTGCGAGCCAAAAGAATCAATCTGCGCCTGTTGTGGGCATTTACAGGTTGATTATGAAAGCAGGTTCAGACAACTTCAGAGCCTCAAGCATCCAAGGCGTCATGAAGCGAATCAAAGCCAAAGGCATTGAAGTCATTGTCTATGAACCCGCACTAAAAGAAGGCCAGTTCTTGAATAGCCGTGTGGTGAACGACTTGACCGAATTCAAAGCGCTGACAGACGTTATTGTGGCCAATCGCAGTACTGCAGATTTGATCGATGTGGCCGACAAGGTCTACAGCCGCGACCTTTTTGGCAGTGACAGCTGATACAGTGCCAAAGTTTGTGAATATAGTCCCCCCATTTATCCGGCGCCGCATAGCGCACCGGCCTAGTCTGCTTAAGATTGTTGACAACATTGGATGGTTGTTTTTTGACAAAGTCTTGCGGATGGGTGTTGGTCTGCTGGTTATGGTCTTGGTTGCACGATATTTAGGTCCGAAGGATTTTGGGCTATTTAACTTTGGTACCGCCTTCGTTGGACTTTTCGGCGCCGTCGCCGGCTTAGGACTGCAAAGCATTGTGGTGCGCGATATCGTACGCGATCCAACCTGCAAAGAAGAAACCCTGGGCACTGCTGCTGTTCTGCAGCTTGGTGGTGGGGTGCTGGCCCATGGCCTGATTTTGGGTACTATTTTTTGGCTGCGTCCGGACGATGTTCTAGCAAAGTGGCTGGTGGCAATCTTAAGCAGCATGATGTTGTTCAAAGCCAGTGAAGTGGCTATGTACTGGTTTGAATCACAAGTTTTATCAAAATATACAGTGTGGGTACAGAATGGCAGTTTTTTGTTTTTTTCCGCGGTCAAGGTAGCGCTTATTTACGGTAATGCACCTCTACTAGCTTTTGCTTGGGTTACCGTAGTAGAGTCAGCGGTGGTCGCTGCGCTATTAATGGCTATGCTTGGGGTTCATGGGTTAGGGTTGAGCAGGCTTAAGGTGTCGCTGGCAAGGGCTAAAGCATTACTTGCAGATAGCTGGCCATTGCTACTTTCGGGGCTTGCTATCGGGCTGTACATGAAGATAGACCAAATCATGCTTGGCCAAATGCTGGGAGACAAAGCTGTGGGTGTCTACAGCGCAGCCACCCGTATAAGCGAAGTTTGGTATTTTATTCCCATGGTGATAGTTGCATCAGTTTTCCCCGCTATTTTGGAAGCCAAAAAGCACAGCGAGGCTCTTTATTACCAGCGCATGCAGCACCTTTTTGACCTTCTGGCGTGGTTGGCTATTGCGATAGCCTTGCCAATGACTTTTCTTGCGACATCAATTGTCGTTTTTCTTTACGGCGCTGCTTATGCGCAGGCTGGAACAGTATTGTCCATACACATATGGGCATCAGTATTTGTTTTTATGGGCGTCGCTAGTGGTCAATGGTTTGTTGCAGAAAATCGGCAGATACTGAGTTTTCAGCGTACGTTGTTGGGCGCAGCAATAAATATAGTGCTGAATTATTTATTCATTCCATATTTCGGTGTTTTAGGCGCTGCATACGCAACAGTTATAGCGCAGGCCAGTGTCGGTCTGTTATACGACGTATGCCAAAAAGAGACTCGCCCCATGTTTGTAATGAAATTAAAGTCATTTAATCCAGTACATTTGAAAGCATACAAAGGTAAAAAATGAAAAACTATTCCCAACGCACACGGAGCCTAATTACTGGGGGTGCCGGCTTCGTCGGCTCCCACCTATGTGAACGTCTTCTAGCCGAAGGCCATGACGTGATATGTTTAGATAACTTTTTCACTGGAACAAAAGACAACGTTGCTCATCTCCTGGACAATCCAAGGTTTGAGCTAATTCGGCATGACGTTACGTTTCCACTGCATGTTGAAGTTGATCAAATATATAACCTGGCTTGTCCCGCTTCGCCCGTACATTATCAGCACGACCCAGTGCAAACTACCAAAACAAGCGTGCTGGGCGCTATCAATATGTTGGGTTTGGCCAAGCGGACCAAGGCACGCATATTTCAAGCCTCAACGAGCGAGGTGTACGGAGACCCAGATGTCCACCCGCAACCTGAGAGGTATTGGGGCAGAGTTAATCCGATAGGCATTCGTTCATGCTACGACGAAGGCAAACGTTGTGCAGAAACCTTGTTTTTCGACTACCACCGCCAACATAACCTCGACATCAAGGTTGCGCGTATTTTCAACACATATGGCCCCCGCATGCACCCAAACGACGGGCGTGTTGTAAGTAACTTTATTGTTCAAGCTTTAAAAGGCCAAAATATAACCATCTATGGCGATGGTCAACAAACCCGCTCGTTCTGTTACGTAGACGACCTAATAGAAGGCTTTGTGCGTCTAATGAATACAGAAACCGGCTTTACCGGTCCAGTTAACCTGGGCAACCCTGGTGAATTCACAATGTTGGAATTGGCAGAAAAAATACTAAAAATAGTAGGTGGGCACTCAAAACTGGTGTTTCGACCATTGCCTGCCGATGACCCCAAGCAACGTAGGCCTGATATTACTTTAGCGAACAGCCAACTGCGCTGGCAGCCTCAGGTTCAGTTAGATGAGGGTCTCAAAAGAACGGTGAATTACTTTGTGAAATTGATGAAAGAATAAATATGAGTGAAGTAATTGATGCATCTGCAAATATTAAAACAGCTGTACTATTTTTGATTTTCAACCGGCCTGACACAACCAAACAAGTGTTTGATGCCATTCGTCAAGCAAAACCACCACGCTTGTATGTAGCGTCTGATGGTGCCCGGGTAAGCAGAGATGGAGAGGCAGCGCTTGTCTCTCACGTACGTCAAATAGCGACAGCTGTTGACTGGCCGTGCGAAGTGAAAACATTGTACAGAGAAAAAAATCTAGGCTGCAAAATGGCGGTCAGTAGTGGTATCGATTGGTTTTTTGAAAATGAAGAGCAAGGAATTATCTTGGAAGATGATTGCTTGCCAAATAATGATTTCTTCATGTTTTGCGAAGAAATGCTAGATCGTTATAAGAATGTTCGAGATATCGGAATGGTAAGCGGATTTAATCCGCTGGGCCCTAGCGTTATTAGCAACGAATACTTTGCATCACGAAATTCATCTATTTGGGGATGGGCTACTTGGCGAGACAGATGGGCTTCCTATGATGTTGATATGGCTGAATGGGATAACCAGGAGATAAAAAGAAAAATCAGAAAATCGCTAAGTTTTAAAAATTATTTATATTATCGTAGATGCTTCGATTTAATTAAGCGTCAGTCGCTTAATACTTGGGATTATCAGTGGACATTTTGTTTGATTAGTAAAAACTACAAAACTATAAAGCCATTAGCTAATTTAATAAAAAATATCGGAACTGAGGGGACGCATGCGATTGCTGAAGACGTTAACCATAACTTAGAGCATGGTCAGTTAAGTTCAGCTCCATTGGTAAGGAATGACGGTATTGGATATGTGCAGGATCAATGGTTTTTTAGGACGCGTATTCCTAGTGCACCAAAAATGTTGGTATTGAGTTTATTGCAAGTAATCGGGCTTTATCCTTACGCAAGGTCATTCTACTTCAGTGTAAAATCATTAAAAAACAGATTTGTATGAAAAAAATATTCCTAACATTTGCCGATCAACGCATGAATCGAGCATTGCAGCGAATTAATATCCAAGCCATCGCTATGGATACGTATGATTTTATTGTATTGGCTAATGAGAATAGTCTTGATTTGAATTTTAGAGAACAGTTCAAAGAACATCTAAAACCGGGGATTCGAGGGTTCGGCTATTGGTCGTGGAAGGCGCAAATTATTTTGCAAACTCTTTACCAAATGAATGATGGCGACCTTTTGCAGTATACAGATGCAGGTTGTCATCTTAATCCAAATGGTCGCGAAAAATTAGATGAGTATTTTTTAAAGGCTCAAAATAGTAAATCTGGCATTTTGGCGTTTCAAGCCATACCACCTACTTTTCATGATCAAAAAGTAAAACTTTTAGATTTGCGGGAGGCTAAATGGTGTAAGGGTGATCTGTGTGATGCATTAGGTGTTCGATCAAATTCAGATATTATGGATTCGCAGACTATAGGGGCTGGAATTATTTTTATAAGAAAATGTGACAATTCTCTGAAATTACTTTCTGATTGGCTTAATATTTATAAAAATAATTTCAGCCTAATAGATGATTCTAAGTCCAAAAGTGAAAATCTGCCAGGTTTTGTAGAGCATCGACATGATCAATCAATATTTTCTATATTGGCGAAGCTTAACAATGTTGACACTGTCTCTGCCTATGAGTATTGGTATCCTAACGCTAGATTGCATTTCCTTCCAAACTGGAAGATCTTGGCAAGATATCCTGTACATGCAAGACGAGATAAAGGCATACATTGGGCAATGAAGCCATTCGCTTTGATGGTTCGTATACTCAAAAGAATAAATTTCGAATTACAAAAGAAAAAGGTTGTAGGGTGACTGAAACTTTCGATTGGATTGGACTTTTTTATTAAATTAATCACATAATGTATTTTATATTATAGTTAAATTTTCCGAATGGCAATTATATTTTCATTAAAATAATTTTATGAAATTAAAAATAGTTAAAAATATAGAATATTTTGATCTGATAACTTGGATTTGTGTCTTTTATTTGTTTTATAAATTCAGTAATCTAGTTACGGCTGGTGCCTGGAGTGACCGTGCATTGTTTTTTAATGATGGACTCTACTCTCCTGGTGTTGTTGATATTTTGATTAACGAATTATTTTTATCTTTGATTTTAGTTGTGGTTATTCTTGGTAGGTTTCGTTGGATATATTTTATTTTTGTGTTAACCGGTGCTGTAGTTTACTTTACGCGCTCTGGCATCATATTTTTCTTGATTGCTTGTATGTTTTCTTTGGGTATCTCCCGTGTCGTAAAATTTAATATTTTGATTTTTTCTGTTCTGGGCTCGATTTTAATTCTAGCGATCCGTTTTGACGGTAATATTCCTGATCTTGATAATTTTTTATTATTTTATGTGGATTACCCGTTGATTGGAATAGGGCGGCTGCTTGTTACTGAGTACCATAATTCTATAGATAATTTCAGTTCTCTTACTTTGTTTTTTCGACCTCTTGGTTTGGTTACATTTTCAATTGATTATTTTTACTCTTTAGGAGGTGCATTTTCAATAGAGCGCTTTGCTGGTATTTTGCTTTCTGAATTTATTTATATTCCTATGTTTGATGAATATTTTAATGCCTTTGGAACGATTTTATTTCCTTATTTCATTGCGTTTGGTAAAATTATGGGTTCGGTAGTTTTTCTTATTTCAATTGCCTTGTTTTTCTTTTCATTGATTTTAATATTTAATACTAGTTTTTCTGTCCGATTCTGCCTATTTTTGGTTTTTTCTGGATTGCTCTTCTCTTGGAATGCGCCTTTCATTTGGGTCGCACCTTTCATATGCAGATTTGCATTTGGTCGACGTGTATTTCAACCTCCTACGGGTAATTTGTCTCCGCTAATCACTAAGGAAGTACATGCTGATTGTTGACGGCATCATCTATTCACTACAGCGACATGGTGGGATTACGGTCTATTTCAATGAGCTGTTAAGTAGTGCCTTTGACCGTGGGGCAATTTATCGTGCTTTGGTGTATGACGGTGCCTCTAGCCATGTTGACTCACTTCCAGGGGATGTCCTTAAACTTGAGCGCCGATTTGCCGAGCGATACAGGAGTTGCGCCGTACCTCGGAATGCTAGTGTGTTTCATTCTAGTTATTACCGACTTCCTGATAGACCAGTTCCGATCGTGACGACGGTCCACGACTTCACATATGAGCGTTACGCTAATGGTCCACGCCGTTGGGTGCATAGCTGGCAAAAATTTGAAGCTATTCGCGAGTCCGCTGCAATCATTTGCATTTCTGAGTCCACGCGAGAGGATTTACTGAGTTTTGTTGGTGTCCGAGATGATCAATCTGTACACGTAATTCCCAACGGAGTGAGTAAGTGTTTTAGGCCCATTTCAATAGAGCCGCCGTTACGACCTTTTCTTCTTTTTGTGGGAGAGCGTGGGGGATACAAAAACTTTTCCTTGCTGCTTTCTGCTCTTGCCTTTCTGCCTGACTTGGAAGTGCACTGTTTGGGCGGTGGTCCTTTGCATTATGCGGAGATTGCATCTAGTAGTCCTAGCGTACGTGCGCGCGTGCGACACCTGGGCTTTGTGACAGACGAAGCTCTAAACAAAGCTTACAACCAGGCTGTGTGTCTTGTCTATCCATCCCGCTATGAAGGATTCGGTATTCCGGTAGTGGAGGCCATGAAGGCTGGCTGCCCAGTGGTTAGTGTAAATTGTAAGGCCGTGATTGAGATAGGCGGCCACGCACTTGAGCTTTTGCCGGAAGAGGATCCTCGCGCGCTAGCGTTGGCAGTAGAACGGCTACGTGAGCCCGCGTATCGAGCCCAGCGTATAGCCGCTGGCCTCGAGCGAGCATCCATCTACGACTGGAAGCTTTGCCATGATCAGACCCTTGCGGTTTACAGAAGCTTGTCTGATCAGGTTTGAGAGGGGGTTTTATATGTTTTTTGTTTTTTTATCTGAGGGTTTTCGGGTTTGAAAATCTCAATCATTACAGTCTGCTTTAATAGCGATAAAACTATAGCAGATACCTTGCGCTCTGCGCGCGCGCAAGCCAACGCTGATGTCGAGCACATCATTGTAGATGGCGGGTCAAAAGACGATACTTTGTTGGTCGTTGCTGCAGAGGTGATGCCCAACCACAGACTAGTTTCTGAAAAAGACAGAGGCATTTATGATGCAATGAATAAAGGCATTGCCATGGCCACGGGCGACATCATTGGTTTTATCAATGCCGATGACTTTTATCCAAATCCAGATGTACTAGCAACGGTTGCGGCGGCTTTTGAGTCTAGCGGGGCAGACAGTTGCTATGGTGACTTGTGTTACGTGCAGCAATACGATGTGTCTAAGACTGTGCGTTACTGGCGCTCAACATCGTTTTCGCCTGGTTTATTTGGCTGTGGCTGGTGCCCGCCGCATCCCACTTTTTTTGTTCGGCGCGAGGTGTATGAGCGTTTGGGTGGCTTTGATCTAAAGTTCAAAATCGCGGCCGATGTGGAATTGATGGCACGCTTTTTAGAGCGTGGTCGTATTAGCAGCCATTACATACCTCAGGTATTGGTGCACATGCGCATGGGGGGTACCACCAACCGCAGCATCAGAAATGTAGTTAAGCAAAACCTTGAGATACGTCGCGGCTTTTTGGCGTTGGGTTTGGGGTTTTCTTGGTGGAGGTTTATAGGCAATAAAGTGATTTCTAGGTTGTTGCAGTTTATACAGCGGCCAGTGCTATGACCTATCATTCATCGGCTGGTGCTACCAGCATTGTAGGTACAAGGCTAGTCCAGCCTCGAGCCTATGTATTCACTACTACGGTTGTGGGCCAAGGTTCGACCATCATGGCCGGTGGCACTGTGCTTGGGCGCAGCGCGTGGATGCAGGCCAGGGCGGCGGTGGAGTATGGGGTGAAGGGGGCTGCCGGTGAATTTTCCTACCCGCAGCGGCCCGAGAAGTGAGTCGACCATTATGAATACGTCCAAATCAGTATTGGTGACTGGAGGTGCCGGCTACATCGGCTCACACACAACGCTGGCGCTGCTAGAGGCAGGCGTTGACGTGTTGGTACTGGACAACTTGTGCAACGCGTCAGCCGAGTCGCTGCGGCGGGTGGCGCAGCTAGCTGGGCGAGCACCTGTGTTTGTGCAAGGCGACATTCGCGACCGTGCCCTGCTGGACCAACTACTGACCCAACACTCGGTCCAGGCCGTACTTCATTTTGCTGGCCTGAAAGCCGTGGGCGAAAGCGTAGCTCAGCCGCTGGCCTACTACAGTAACAATGTGGGCGGCACCGTTAACCTGTGCCAGGCAATGGCCGCGGCGGGTGTCTTTACGCTGGTGTTCAGTTCGTCGGCCACCGTCTATGGCGATCCTGCCACAGTGCCCATTACAGAAGACCAGCCAGTAGGCCATACCACCAACCCCTATGGCCGCAGCAAGTTCATGGTGGAGCAGGTGCTAGGTGACATGGCCGCATCTGACCCGCGCTGGCGTGTGGCGCTGCTGCGCTACTTCAACCCGGTGGGTGCGCACGACAGCGGCCAGATAGGCGAAGACCCCAATGGCATTCCTAACAACCTGTTGCCCTTTGTTGCCCAGGTGGCCATAGGCCAGCGCTGCGAACTAGCGGTTTTTGGTCACGACTACCCTACTGTGGACGGCACCGGAGTGCGCGACTACATCCACGTGGTCGACTTGGCCGATGGGCATTTGGCCGCACTGAAGGCGCTTGGCACCCGACCTGGTGTGAACGTGTGGAACCTGGGCACCGGCCAGGGCTACAGCGTGCTGCAGGTGGTGCGCGCCTTTGAGGCCGCCAGTGGGCGCCCCGTGCCCTACCGTCTGGCCCCACGCCGCGCCGGCGACATAGCTATCTGCTACGCTGACCCAGCCAAAGCCGCCGCAGAACTGGGCTGGTTTGCCCGCCGCGACTTGCATACCATGATGCTCGACGCATGGCGCTGGCAGGCGAATAATCCAGATGGCTATCGTGGATGAAATGAAAAATTCAATAATGAACGCAGACTCAGGACTCAGGACTCAGGACTCAGGACTCAGGACTCAGCTGGATTTCACATCATGGGTGAAATCATGATGCGCACTCTGAGCCGTTTGGCCGCCCCGGCATTAGCCTTGCCGCGCTCCGTGAAGCGGGGCATGGTGCTGTCTCTGGACGCTGCGTTGTGCGTGCTGACCGTCTGGCTGGCGTTTTACCTGCGTTCGGGCGAGTGGGTGTCTCTGGCAGGTCCAGCCATTATTGCGGTGGTGGCTTCGGTGATTTTGGCGCTGCCAGTTTTCATCACCTCTGGCTTGTACAGGGCGATCTTTCGCTACAGCGGTTTGCCAGCCATGGTGGCAGTGGCACGTGCCATGGTGCTGTATGGCATTCCGTTTGCTGCTATTTTTACGTTCTGGGGTGTTGAGGGCGTTCCCCGGACGGTGGGCCTGATTCAGCCCATGTTGCTACTGCTGCTAGTAGGCGCTTCGCGTGCAGCCGCAAGGGTTTGGCTGGGTGGGCTATACCATCAGCAACTGCGCAAGGCGGCTTTGCCACAGGCTCTCATTTACGGTGCGGGCAGTGCAGGTAGGCAGCTGGCCTCGGCCATGGCCAACAGCCCAGAAATCCGCGTCGTGGGTTTTTTGGACGATGACGACCGCTTGCATGGCCATGTGCTCAATGGGCTGCCGATTCACAACCCAGGTGATTTGGCCGAGATTTTGAGCGTGTCGCCCATCACCGACGTGCTGTTGGCACTGCCCAGCGTGTCGCGCCAGCGGCGCAACGACATCCTGAACACCCTGAAGCCACACAAGGTGGCCGTGCGCACCCTGCCTGGTTTGAGCGACATTGCCACGGGCAAGGTGAGCCTGAGCGATGTGCGCGAGCTGGACATTGACGACCTGCTGGGCCGGGAGCCTGTCAAGCCCAACGGCCTGCTACTCAACCTCAACACCCACCAAAAAACGGTGTTGGTGACGGGGGCTGGCGGCAGCATCGGCAGCGAACTTTGCCGCCAGATCCTCAAGACCAACCCCAAACAGCTGCTGCTGGTGGAAATGAGTGAATTCGCGCTCTACCAGATTCATCAGGAGTTGCAGGCATTGTTGGCCGGCGAGCGCCCCAGCGTTGCTGAGCCAGAGGAGGGCGCGACTAAAGCTATGGATTCCACCCTGGAAGCCGCAGCCGCTAGTCAACCAGAGATCGAGATCGTCCCATTGCTGGCCTCGGTGTGCGATGAAGTGCGCATGCACGAGATCATGGACACCTGGAAACCGCACACGGTGTACCACGCCGCCGCCTACAAGCATGTGCCTTTGGTGGAGCACAACCCGGCAGAGGGCGTGCGCAACAACGTGTGGGGCACCCGGGTATGCGCGGAAGCCGCCATGCGCCACAGCGTGCGCAATTTTGTGCTGGTGAGCA
>JACCDH011016745.1_pt1 | contig 15331 bp, 11 predicted proteins | sample 7442481 | NCBI WGS metagenome assembly JACCDH01 (sample SAMN15323433, study PRJNA562643) | freshwater metagenome | isolation source: river surface water | place: USA:Blue River Watershed | collected 2017-08-15
GCAACACTGGCCAACAGCGGTGCTGCAGCGGGCACCTACACAAAGGTGACAGTTGATGCGAAAGGTCGGGTCACAACCGGCGCGTCGCTTGCCTCGGCAGATGTAACCGGGGCACTGGGCTATACCCCTTCCAACAAGGCGGGCGAGAGCTTCACCGGTTCGATCTCGGTTGTGGGCACGATCACTGCAACTGGCGACATCACAGCCTATTCTGATGCGTCGCTCAAAACCGACGTCGCCACGATCTCGAATGCGCTCGATTTGGTGAACAGCCTGCGCGGTGTGTCATTCAAGCGCATCGACAGCGGCAATCGCGGCATCGGCGTTATCGCCCAGGAATTGGCCGCAGTTGTGCCGGAGGCTGTGCAGGCCAACGATGATGGACTTTTGTCTGTCGCCTACGGCAATCTTGTTGGGGTTTTGATTGAAGCCTTGAAGGAGCTGGCGAACAAGGTTGAGCGGCTTGGCGGCGGACGTGGAACTCTGGACTTAAACTGACCACACGATCCATTCAAATTCCCTTTGCCAGAACTATCCTCGCTTCACGCAGCTTGGCGATGATCTCTTCCGGCTTGTGCTTCCTCGCCATTCCATTCCTACTTCGTTGACCTGAGCCCGGTAAACTGGTCCGTTTTAAGTGAGAAATTCTCGGTTAGGTTTGGCAGTTGCCGAACGAGGGAGTTTCGGGATGAAGAAGTCGCGTTTTAGTGAGCAGCAGATCGCCTTCATATTGAAGCAGGCGGAGGATGGAACAACGGTCGAGGAGGTCTGCCGCAAGGCAGGGATCTCGATCCAGACGTACTACCGATGGCGAAGCAAGTATGGCGGACTGATGCCGTCCGAGATGAAGCGCTTGAAGCAGCTTGAAGAGGAAAACGTCCGGCTCAAACGCCTGGTGGCGAACCTCAGCCTCGACAAGGAGATGCTGCAGGATGTCATCAAGCGAAAGCTGTAAGGCCTGATCGGGCCCGTGAACTGGTAGGCTACATGCAGGCCAGTTACGGTGTCTCCGAGCGGCGGGCTTGTGACGTGTTCCCGACCAACAGGGCAACTGTCCGCTACAAATCCCGCCGCCCCGATCAGGCCAGTCTCGAAATGCGGATCAAGGACCTTGCCGCGACAAGGGTGCGCTATGGCTATCGGCGCATTCATGTCCTGCTGCGGAGAGAAGGATGGCAGATCAACCACAAAAAGACCCGACGGATCTATCGGGAACTGGGCCTGCAACTGCGCAACAAGACGCCCAAGCGCAAAGTCAAGGCAAAGCTGCGGGAAGACCGAGTTCCGGCAACGGCGGCCAACGATTGCTGGTCGATGGACTTCCTATCCGACCAGTTGTTCGATGGCCGGAAGATCCGGGTTCTGTCGATCATCGACAACTACACCCGCCTGTCGCCGGCGCTCGATGTTCGCTTCAGTTACCGCGGTAGCGACGTAGTGGAGACACTGGAGCGCATCGCAATCGAGTATGGTCGGCCGCAGCGCATCAGGGTCGACCAGGGTCCTGAGTTTATCTCGAAGGACCTCGATCTGTGGGCATACCAGCACGATGTCGTGCTGGACTTCAGCCGGCCTGGCAAGCCGACCGACAATGCGTTTGCGGAGTCATTTAACGGCCGGGTCAGGGCAGAGTGCCTCAACGCAAACTGGTTCTTGAGCCTGGCGGACGCTCGGCATAAATGTGAGGCGTGGCGGCACGACTACAACAATGTCCGTCCGCACAGCTCCCTCGGCAACCAAACCCCGGCGGAGCGCGCTTTTGCATCAGGGCAGGCTAGCCTGCCCTGATGCAAAAAGAGCCGGTCTTTCTCACAATGACCGGACCAAAGATGGGGCCAGGTTCATCGTGACCAATTCTAAAATAGAAATTGGGTCACTCAGAAGGGGGCAGATCACTCCGGTTCCGCTTCGCTCCACCTACGGTCACCCATGGTGCCAGAGGCAATTATGCACTAACAAACAACACGGACCACTCGGTGGGGGCCGGTCACAGTTGCTAGATTGAGATTGTTAGCCACTGAATAGCGATTTGTGCGTGTTCTAACTTCACGACGTGCATAACGACACCAGCGGCGAACTACCGAATGGCACCCGCCCTAACCGCATCGACATTGCCTTCCCAAGGCACTCCGTGCCCAAAACCACCTTGCCAACTGCAGGCTACGGCGGCGAACTCTGCGGCCTTTGACATGGCACTGTCCAGCTCGTCGCCTTGAAGCGTGGAGGTCAAGAATCCTGAAATGAACGCATCCCCCGCGCCCATAGTGTCTACAACGGTAGTTGGAACGGCAGGCTGAACCACTGTGCTTTTGGAGTTCATGCCTAATGCGCCATTTCCCCCCCGAGTTAAAACTACTGCTTCCGGTCGGCCAACCAAGCATAAGCGCGCCAAGTCGCGTGCTTCACTATCCGGCAGGTTCGGCGCAGACAAAAACAGGTAGCGCACAAAGGGTAGGACGCGATTTAAGTAGTCATGATCCCAACGGTTCGAAACGTCCAGCGACAGCGAAGCAGCACTGGCAGCGACCCGTGGCAAGTCATCCTCAAGTTCACTGTAGACGCTGGTGTGAACGTGATCGAATTCGGAGATATACGAAAAATCAGCCTCTTCCCATTGGTACTCAGCGCGGACACCGGGGCTGCTGCTAATAAAATGCCGATCACCATCGATGTGATCCACAAATGCCCGGGCATTCGCTCCAGGCCGTATGCGGACACGTGTGGTGTCAACGCCTTCAGCAGCTAATGCTGAGCAGATCAGTGCTCCGCCCTCATCATTCCCAACGCAGCCAAGATAAGCAGCGCTAGCGCCGAGGCGAGCAGTCAAGGCTGCGACGTTTACGGCATTACCTCCAGGATATTGCGTCCTGGTGGAGACATAGGTGTCAATCGTATTGTCACCCAATCCCAAGATACGGGCCACGGCACACCCCCAGAAGATTAATACTCGGACTTCCACATGTAGCGGCGAGTCGAAAGAGGCTGACCCCGAAGATCGGACAGATGCTCGGAGAAGCGCTTTAGCGCTGTCTGGACTACGTGCGGCGCTACTATTGGTCGGATACTCGGGGCGATGCCGGGCATTGAGAAATCTTTCGAATCAAATATCATGATCCGGCGGCCATGTTTTTCGCAGAAGCGCATAACCCGTTCCATCAGTGGACGGCTCGGATCCTCCCCAACGATGAGAATGAAAGGCGTGTCTTCGTCTAAGATCTCGAATGGACCGTGAAAGAATTCCGCAGCTTCAATCGGATAGCTATGCAGCCAGAGCATCTCCATCAGGATGCAAACGCCAAAATTATAGGCCGACATGAACCCAGGGCCCGCAGCAACGTGATAGATTTTGTCGTCCTGATAATATTCCCTGGCGAGCTCTAGGCCACGTGCGTCACTAGCCTCTGCGGTTTCACCGATCACTGCAGGTAGAGCCGCAAGCGAAGTCAAAAGATCATCGCCCAGTGCCCAACCATCTCGGCCCTTCATAACCCCACCGACCAATGCCTGCATAAGCATGAACAGCGAGATTAGAGATTCCGAGTTGTCACCGACGATAAATGTCTTTGGTGCGGCTTTGGCTAAAGGGCTCGCTCCCTTCATAGTAAAGGCAACAACCTTGCAGGGCTTGTCCTGAAGCCATTCTGCAGCAGCATTGGTTTCTGGCGTCGTTCCAGACTTGGATGAAAGGAGAACGAGTGTGCGTTCATCTAGCCGGGGCGGATTGATCGCCATGAACTCAGAAGGAAAGTATCGTCGCACTTCGATCGAAGGGCTGTAATGCTCGACCCAGTAGCTGATTCCGAGCATCGCTCTGTTGCCCGAGCCGTGGGCTACAAAATAAATGCGGTCGATCTCCTGAGCCAGCGACTCCCCGAAAGCGAAAGCTTCCGGCAGCTGCGAAGCTGATTGCGACAGCGTATCAATAACTTGTTGGCGCGTAACAACGGCTGCCATTCAATTTCTCCAACGGTCCGAATGCAAATTGGTATATACCAAGTTGTCGGCCGGCGTCTACCAATTTTGTCGCTGGGCTTGAGAAATGGCTTGGCGGCGCTAATTCGGTATATGTTGCAAGCAGAAAGTTCAGAGGAGAGTCGATTGACCAAGAACCAGGCGGCCACGCTGTCCGACGACACGACCGCGCCGGCCTACAAACAAATCGAGTCATATCTAGAGGACCTTCTTGCAGGCACTGATTACGGGCCCGGCGATCGTATCCCCTCAGAGCGCGTCTTGGCCGAGAAGCTTGGCCGTAACAGAATGACCGTCCGAAAGGCGATTGAGGGGCTAATCGCTCGCGGTATGCTTGAGCGTGATCGCACAAGCGGGACAAGAATCCCGGTTCCGCGCGTCACCCGGCCAATGGATGCGTTCGTATCGCAGGGTTTCCGACGGATTATCCAGGCGGGCGGCGGCACTGCAGGAAACAAGCTGCTGCATTTTGAGCAAGCCAAAGCATCTGCAAAAGTCGCAACCCGGCTGAAGCTTGATGAAGGCGCCGACATTGTGATTTTTCGCCGGCTGTTTACGGCGAATGACACACCGGTGTGTATTGAGACGACCCACCTTCCGCTCTCATTGGTTCCAGATCTCGCAGCCGAAGACCTCATGGCAGGAGAGTCCCTGTATGAAGTTCTTCACAGCAAATACGGCATTGGCGCTATGCACAGCGAGAGGGAGATTGGTGTAGCCAACTGCAACGAGCTGGAAGCACGACTGCTGAATCTAAGCGTTGGTACGACCTGTCTCTCCCTCCTCGTTAGTGTGTATGATGAAAAAAGCAGGCCGATCGAGTATACGCGGTCCCTCAATCATCCCAAGTTTGTAGTGTTCAAGACCGCGCCGGCTGATGCCGCAAAATCCGGAGAGTGACACCAGAACCTGACTAATGCCTTTTGCGCGATGTGCCGCCCGCGGCGAGTACGTGCTAAACTCCGTAGTACACGCGAATGAAGCTTTCGGTAAATTTGCCGCTGCGAAGGTCTTCTTCTATTGCAGCAGATGTACGCTCCGACGGTGACCCGAGACCACCACCTCCTGGGGTTTGCATCACGATCCGCTGATCGGGCTGAACCGTAACCTTGGGCACTTTGTTTGGAAGGCGGCGCTCTGTTCCATCAGCGTTCCTTATGGCGAAGAAACCTGTTGCAGCGTGTGCGCCACCGGACACCCCCCAAGGGTGGTGATCAAACCGTTCGCCGATGCCTCCGAACGTGCATTCTGCGAGCGGTCTCACGACCCTGCGAATCCCGCACCCTCCGCGAAAGCGACCGGCACCGCCTGTATCTTCCGCAATGGTGTATTCCTCGACGATCAAGGGAAAGTCGCGTTCGATCGCTTCAATTGGTGAATTGGCGGTGTTGGTGACACCAAACTGAACTGCATCTTTGCCATCCTTTGTGGTGCGACCGCCTAAACCCCCTCCCATGGTTTCAAAGAAATAATAGGATTTGCCGTTTCGCGGATCCACGCCGTAGACATATACGCCCGTATTCGACCCGTTCGACGCCGCAGGCATCTTGCCCGGCAACGCTTGTGACAGCGCTCCTAGCAGAACGTCGCAAACTCGCTGGTCGGTGAGGGAGCGATTGGTGACGCCGGCCGGGAAGGTAGGGTTAAGCAAACTCCCGAGTGGAGCAACGACTTTAATGGCGTCGAACAACCCATAGTTTACCGAGATTTCAGGATCGAGTATTGACCTAAAAACAAAAAGGACGGTTGCGATCGTATCGTTGAATGGCGAATTCATGTTGCCGAGGGCCTGGGCCGATGTGCCTTCAAAATCCACGGTCAGCTGGCCGGGACGCTGACGAATACACACTTTGATCGGCAGTGCCTTTGTTCCCATTCCATCGTCATCGATGACGTCCTCGAAGCGGTAGTCGCCTTCGGGGATTGCAGTCAGGGCCTTCTGCATACGTGTGCGTGTACGAATTAGCAGCTCTTCGAGCGCAGATTCGGTAAAATCACGCCCGAACCGGTCACAAATATCGACCAATCGTGCCGCCCCGAGCTTCGCAGCTGCGACTTGTGCATTGTAGTCGCCCTTGCGCTCGTCGGCGCCACGGACGTTTAGTAAAAGAATGTCGAAGACGTCTGAGACTAGTTCACCACGCCGGAAAAGACGGATGAGCGGGATGCGCAACCCTTCTTGATAGATTTCGGTGAGTCCGCCTGCGGAACCTCCAACACTCGCCCCGCCAATGTCAGCGTGATGCGCGGTGCACGCACTGAAGCCAAAGAGCTTGCCTTCATAAAATACTGGGGTGCTAATGCAGATGTCCGGAAGATGGGTGCCCGCAGCAACGTAGGGATCGTTGCCGACGAACACGTCCCCTTCGTGAATATCGTTGCCAAACTTCTCAAGCAAGACGCGGATTGTTCCTGCGATGCCACCAACGTGAATCGGAAGAGACTGCTGCGACTGGACGATCAGCCGCCCTTTAGCGTCAAATAAAGCAGTCGAGTGATCGGCTCGTTCTTTGATGTTGTTCGAAAATGCGCTCTTGCGGAGTGCTACGAAGGTTTCGTCAGCGATAGAGCGCAACGCGTTAGAGAGAATTTCCAGCGTGATGGGATCATGGATTACTTCAGTCATTGCTCTGCCCCAACGTGATGATCATGTTTCCAAAGCCGTCGATACGTACCTCGTCACCAGGGAAAACTATTGTGGTCGAATCCATTTGGTCGACGATAGCCGGGCCGCAGAATACTGTCCCTGGGACGAGATGGTCGCGATGATAGATGGGGGTCCGTTCAGGCCCGGCAAGCGAAAAGGTCACGTCGCGATGGTCGACGGGCCTCGGTACAACTCCATCAACCAGATCTAGGGCATCTGGGCGCTGCACACCAAGCGAGGCCTTGGCTATCGCGAGAAAGTTTACGGCCTCGACCGGCGCACTCTTGTCAGCGAATCCATATGCACGTTCGTGAGCCTCGAAGAAGCGCTCGAGGATTACGTCGGTCGGCTCCAGCAGCGGCCTCCCATTCGGACCTGCGGTGCCAGCTTCGACCAGCAGTTCAAAGTTCTGCCCGCGGAATCGGAGATCGATCGAATAGGTGATCGATTGACGGTCAACCGACGCCTTCTCTGTTTCGAACCAATGGCAGGCCCTCATGGTCAGTTCGTTAATCACCGCCTCGATTTCCTCCCTATTCTCTGCCGAGAGTGCCATGAGGCGGCTGATAATGAAGTTCTCTTGGAGGTCTGCGTCAGTAAGTCCCTGGGCGCACAGAATCCCCGGTGAAGGGGGCACAAGCACAGTCGCCATTCCAAGAGCAGCTGCGACCTCGCGAGCATGTAGGCCGCCGGCTCCGCCAAACGGCATGAGTGCGAACTTGCGCGGATCGTGGCCACGTTCGACTGACAGGCTGCGAATTGCTCGTACCATATTGACCGTCATGATTTGCAGGATGCCGAGGGCCGTCTCTTCCAGAGACTTGTTCATCGGCTCAGCGACAGTAGCGATCGCTTGCTTCGCGAGCTCGAGGTCAAGGGTCATGCCGCCATCGAGAAGCTTGGTCGAAAGGCGTCCGAGCAACAGGTTCGCATCCGATACTGTCGGCAGTGTACCGCCCCGGCGGTAGCAAGCAGGACCCGGAACTGCGCCAGCACTTTGAGGGCCAACCTTGAACAAGCCATCGGCGGCGAACCAGGCAATCGAACCACCGCCAGCGCCGACAGTAGTGACGTCCACCATTGGCAATTGAACGGGGAAGCCGTCAACGTCTCGACCGGCCGATAGCTCGACTTTGTAATCGCGGATGAGCGCTACGTCAGCGCTGGTTCCTCCAATGTCGATCGTGATAACATCAGGCATGCTTGCCGATTTGGCAACTTCAATCGCGCCCACCACGCCCGCAGCGGGGCCCGACAGTGCCATCCGCACCGGAAAGGAACGAGCCACGTCCAGCGACATCAGGCCGCCGCTGGACTGGTTGATTCCAATCTGGGCGCGGGGGATAGCTTCAGAGAGATCGTCGATCAGTGTTTCAATGTAATGTTCGAGGCGCGGTTGCAAATACGCGTTCACCACGGTGGTCGTGAACCGCTCAAACTCGCGGAACTCGGGTTGCACTTCGCTTGACAGCGACACTGACACTCCGGGGAGAGCATTGCGAAGAGCGGCGCCGACCTGTTCTTCGTGTGCAGAATTGGCGTAGGAGAACAGGAAGCAAACCGCGACAGCTTGAAGTCCTTCCGCCCGGATCGTTTCGATTAGCGTTTCCAGCTCATCTACCGGCACCGGAGACAGAACTTCGCCCGAAGAAAGCATGCGTTCGGCAAGTTCGTAGCGATGCTTGCGAGGGATCAATGGTGGTGGTGAGTCGATCTCGTGGCTGTCGACAACCGGACGAGTTTGACGGCCAATCTCGATGACGTCCCTCATTCCCCTTGTTGTGATGAGCGCGCAATCGGCACCGCGACGTTGAATGAGAGCATTTGTCGCAACGGTGCTACCGTGACAAAGCCGATCTACTTCACCGATCGGGATATCGTGAGTTGCACACAGTTCCTTCAAGCCCGCGATAATCGCTTCTGCCGGGTTTGATGGTGTAGATGGGCGCTTCCACTTGTGTGTCCGGCCATCCGTCTCGCGGAATGCGAAGAAATCGGTAAAGGTTCCGCCGACGTCGACACCGATGATCCAACTCACAAAACAATCCTCCATCAAACTCTAGGCTGTCGCGTCTCCGGCGGAGATGCCGAACGCCCCCTAGAGTGCGGCTGACCTCGACGAGTCCGCCCGCCTTCACAACTGGTATATACCATGTGCCTGTTGGTCAATCGCCGATTGATGGTGAGGCGCCGCGATTTTGCAGTTCATGCTGCAACCTCTTGACATGCAGAGTCACAGGCAAAAGGTCCCACTTGCGAGTGATCACTTCAGTAGCACGGTGCACAAATTTGGCCTTGCATTTGGTATAATCCATCATCATCCTGGTCTACCAGATTGCATGCTGTGGTTCCATCACAGGGTGCATTTCTTCAACTGCTATGTTGAGAAATTTTCAATGCTCACAATTCTAGGCACTTTGAATAGCTGTGCGTCCGCCGACCGAGGTCTGATCGGTGCCTCGGTGTAAGGATATCCCTGCGACGACCAAGGCGGACTGGCCTGCGCTCGCAGCTCAGTCTGTGTCAGGCTTCGGGGCAACAGGTTTTTTCCTCTTCGTTTCATCCCTCATGGCGCTCAATGCACTTGGCATCGATAGCATGCTGCCCGCGCTACCGGCGATTGGCGAAGAGTTCCGGGTTGCACGCATCAACGACCGCCAGTGGGTCATTGGCATATTCATGCTGGGATTCGGTTTGGCCCAGATTGTATGGGGCCCTCTGATTGATCGATTCGGACGGAAGCCGCTGCTAATCATTGGAGTGGTGTTGTTTGCCGTTGCAAACCTGTTGGCTGGGCTCGCCAATACCTTCTCGATGCTACTCGTGACGCGGTTGCTTGGAGGAGTATCAGCTTCAGCGACCCGCATTATCCTAATTTCTGTGGTTAGAGATTGTTATTCCGGGCGAAAGATGGCTCGTATCATGAGCCTTGCAACGATGATGATCTATTTTGTGCCGATGCTCGCGCCGGGCGTCGGGCTAGCTATAACGACTCTGTTTGGAAGTTGGAGGGCGATATTCTTCGCACTTGCTGTCTATGCAGTTGTTGTTGGCACGTTGGGTCTCGTACGTCTGAAAGAAACCCTTCGCCCAGAGCTTCGCCGCCGGCTCAATGTGGCCACCGTTTGGATCGCATTTAGTTGGGTTCTTCGTGACCGGCCCACATTTGGATATACTTTGGCTTCAGCATTCTCATTCGCCTGTGTCACCGGTTTCATCGTTTCAGTTGAACAGATCTTTACTGGAATTTTCAAAGTCCAGGATCTGTTTCCAATCCTATTCGCTGGCATTGGCTGCTGTATGGCACTCGCTACAATGCTGAATGCCTGGCTGGTCGAAAGCCTTGGTGCCAGGTTGATTAGTCACGGCGCACTCATCGTATTTATCGCGGCCAGCGCAGTCCATGTCGCGATCGCAGCTGCAGGTTGCGAAACCCTTTTAGCATTCCTCGCGATCCAAGGCGTGCAAATGTTCTTCTATGGCCTGCTCAGTTCAAATTTCAGTTCGATAGCAATGGAATCGGTCGCTGAGATTGCCGGGTCCGCGTCATCCGCTCAAGGTTTCATATCGACTTCCATTGGCGCTATCGTCGGTACGATTATTGGGCAGTCTTTCGATGGTACGACCGTGCCTTTGACCCTCGGATTCCTAGGATGCGGCCTAATTTCACTGTGTGCTGTATGTTTTGCAGAGCAAGGGCGACTATTCGGGCGCGTAATGCGGCTGTGAACGATCTGCGCACCTGCTAGTCCGACGGATGAAGGTCTAGATGGCAACCAGAGATCAGAAACCCTATCCCAACAATGGTAAGCCATCGGCATGTGAGATCGTTTAAGTCCATCGCGATAACGCGACGATCTTGGCCTGGTCTTCGATGGAGTTTGGTTTATTCCAAACCCCTTGTCTTTTCCAAATGCACGAACCGCCTCGCCTCACAACTGCCGCCAATCTACGCAGGCCTAAATGCACAGGATTAGAATCCTAGCAAAGCTTTGATAGTAATCAAAAAGTGAACTGCCGGCCTCCTCCTTTTGTGATGAAAATGCGCAACTGATTTAAAGCTGGTCACCATCACTTCCGGCCGCGCAATCGGAGTGGTGCTCGCGGCCATATACTCCAATTGCTGGACCAGTCGAAGAAACTTCTTGCACATGGTATATACCAAGTGCATTTTGGTCCAATCGAATCGCTTGGGGGCAAGGGGCTGGCGAAATTCCGACAGCCGGTCGTTGCATGTCGCAATGGACCTTTTTCGGATTGAGCTGGCCCTCTCGATCAAGAGAGCTTAACTCAGAGGGGAAGTTAAATGAGCATGAAGATACGCAATCAGCTTATTGCTGCTACTGCTTTGACTGCAGTCGGGCTCTTGTCGCCTCAAGCTGCCATGGCTCAGGAACAGCCTGCTTCCACTCCAACGGCACAAGATGAGGCGCCAGGTAAGGTTCGGACGGAAACTGCCGAAGACATTCTACAAGAAATCGTTGTGAAAGGTAACCAGCGTCGCCAGGTCGCCGGCGGCCTAATGATCCTTCAGCGCCAGCCTGAAACGACGAACAGCATCACTGCCGAAGCGATCGAGCAAAAGATGGGTATCGCTGGACCGTACCAGCTCGTCTCGACGCTGCCCGGGGTTAGCACGGGGCAGTCTGATCCCTACCAGATGAGCATTCGCTACGGCCTGTTCATTCGTGGGCTACCGATGAACAAGCTTGGGTGGGTCGTCGATGGCATGGCGCCCATGGATCGTGCGTACCTGCTTCCTTATTCTGAAACCTACGTTGACAATGAAAATATTGCTGGTTTGACTATCCACCCCGGCTCTGCACGCATTGCCGATCCTGTCCAGACTGCTGTTGGCGGCGAGTTTTCCATCACCGTGCGTGATCCGTCGAAAGATGCCGGCGGTCAGGCCTCTTATAGCCACGGCTCTTTTGCAGGTCGTCGTTGGTTCGGAAGTCTTGATACTGGAGAGATCGGCGACACTGGCCTCAAGGCCTTTGCGTCAGCATCATACACCAGGGCTGGCAATTTCACGCTACCCGGCGACGCTATCGGTGAGCGCTTTCATGCTGACTTTAAGGTCACAAAGGACTGGGGGAATTCTGGCAAGAGTTCGATCTTCGTGTCGTACAACGATTGGGATGTTGTCCGCTCTCTTGCAATCAGCCAGGCTCAGTTCAAGACGGCAGGCCAAACCGGAAATTATGCTGCTTTCAACTATAAGCCAACGTGGGACCCGACCAGCAATTCCAACAATTTTTGGAAGCATGGTATTTACACGCGTGAAAACCTCCTAATCGCTTGGAACAACGATTTCGACGCCAGCGACAGCTTCCATTTGAAAGTCACGCCATATTACCAGTGGATTAAGTCAAACAGCCCGGGTGGATCGTCGCTTAACCCCGCCAGCATTTACGCGGGCAATCAATTGCAGGCTGTTAGCACTGCGGGCCTCTTCCTTCTTCCGAATGGCAATATTCCGGTAAAGACTAATATCCTACAGAACCAGCACGCCTACGGCGTTAACACGATCGCGACATTCGATGTTACGCCTAGTAGCAGCCTGCAGTTCGGCTGGTGGTATGACCACTTCAGCATGGACCAGCTGAATAACTTCTCGCCGATTTCCATCGGCGGGAACGCCCCGGATTGGGGTGCGAACCCGTTGCTTTCGACTTCTGGACGGATGATCACGGGTGCAAACTACACCTTCCGGACAAACATTAACGCATTGTCCCTGCTGTATACCCAGTCGTTGCTTGATGATAAACTGAAGTTCGAACTTGGCCTGAAGTACTTCATCTATCGTTTGACTGGGCAGAATCTCGTTCCTGGCCCGCAAAGCGGAATGCAATTTGCGTATGAGAAGCTCTTGCCCCGAGCGACGATATCCTACGACATCGACGACCGGACTCAAGTTTACGGAAACATAATTACCGAAACTCGCACCAACGCCCCGATCACGACCTATCCAAACACATACAACGCATCCACCGGAGCTTTGGCCCAGGCCGGCAACCTGCTCGCGCCGCCTGAATATGCTATCGGCCAGGAATTGGGCGTGCGATACCACAACCAACTCATCACTGTTGACGTGGCTCTGTTCAATAAGCTTCTCAAGAACAATAGCATTACATCGTTGGCCTTCCTTAATGGGGCCGGTGTGAACAGCACGCTCAGCGGTGGCGATCTAAAGATGCGAGGCATCACCGCCGAATTTGCTTTTGGCCCGTTCCACGGATTTAGCCCTTATATCAACGGTCAGTACCTATGGACTCAAACCCAGACGGACATTCAAGTTGCATCCTCCGCTGGTGTCGATTTCCTTCCGACTAAAGGTAAGGAAGGTGTGCAGGCTCCGAAGTGGACCGCGACTGCCGGCATCAATTACGATGATGGTGTCTTCTTCGGTAACCTCCTGTGGAAGTATACCGGCTCGCAGTGGGGCACATTCATGAATGACGAAAGAATGCCGGCATACAGCTCATTCGATATGAGCGTCGGTTACCGTCTTCCTGAACAGTTGATCGGCAAAGAATCCAGCATCCGGATCTCTGCCACGAACCTTGGAAACAAGCCTCAGTTGGCCACCTTCGCCTCAGCCCAGACCAATTCGGTTGCAACAACGGGCATTAAAGGGACCACAATCCCAGGCCGCACTGTGACCTATTGGTTAGGATCGCCGCGAGCAATCATGGGGACTTTCACCGTCAAGTTCTAACCTTGTCGTCAGGGGCCATCCTACGTTCGTAACGCCGATGGCCCCTGATTCTTTTTTGTGTCAGTTCGGGTGACTCGCCCGGCCAATTAGCCAATAGGCAATGGGAGAGATCACGGCGAGGCGCAGCCCGTGATGTCGGTGAAAACGCGTGGGAAGAAATGGCTCAAGATGGAATCGCTGAAAGGCCTGCCGATCGACTCAAACTCTGACCGAGCATCTTCGGTCGCGTCGAACCGGCGCCCCCTAATGGCGGCGGTACTCGGCAATGCCATCGAGTACTACGATCATTCCCTGTATGGACTGTTTGCCGCTTACCTTGCGGTTGTCTTTTTCGACGCGGCCAATCCTACCTTTGCAATATTGGCAACTTACGCCACCTTTATTTCATCATATGCTGTGAGGCCGATTGCGGGCCTCCTTCTCGGCCGACTGGCTGATCTGAGAGGGCACCGGTTTGTGCTGATTCTCACGATCAATCTGATGACGGCTGGAACGTTCGGGATAGCTCTAATTCCAGGTCATGACGTTATTGGCCTCTGGTCGCCGGTCCTACTCGTGATTTGCCGTCTACTGCAAGGTGTTGGCGCGAGCGCAGAATATACAGTCGCAACGAGCTACGCATTGAGTAACAGCTCTGCCCATCGCCAGCAGTTAATCGTTGGGATTAGCAACGCAGCGACGAACATCGGGCCGCTCCTCGCCTCGCTCCTTGCGCTCGCTCTAACCTACTCATACGGCAACACGTTTTTGGAGTCCGGTGCATGGCGTATACCATTTCTGTTGTCGGCCCCGGTGGGACTGCTTGTGCTCTATCTCCGAAGGAAGGCGTTCGAAGATAGTCCCCAAGAAAAAAAGTCGGAGTTGAAGCAGGGCACCGCACACCAGCCGATGTTCGCCGCGTTGCGGGGGCATTGGGGAATGATGGCTCGTGTGATTGGCCTCGGAGCAGGCCAACGTGTGGGGACATTTTGCCTGCAAACATATTTTGTTACGGCGCTAATTCGGCAGGGGGTTGATGGCCCGGTCGCAATGTTCGCGTCGATCCTCATTTGCGTCGTGGGCGCACCTATGTCGATTTTTGGCGGGCTGCTGGGTGACAGGCTAGGAGGAAGGTCCATTCTGATTACGGGATATGCGCTGTACATGGCGGTTACCGTGCCGCTATTTCAAATGCTGGGCGTGTCTTTGTCACTCTCGATCCTAGGAATAGGCGTCTACGCAGTGCTCAATAATGTGATCGCTCCAGCGCTCTCTCACGCATATATCATGTCTTTCCCTCCGGAGGTTCGCGGAGCAGCGTCGACGCTTAATTTCAACGTCGGAACAGTGCTTTTTGGATCGACGGCACCGTTTGTCGCGACCTGGCTGCTCTCCTATACCGGGACCGAGGTTGCATTCGGATGGTATATGACAGCGTTTTGCGCCGTCTCCTGTGCGACAGCAATCTTCGCATACCCTCATAGTCCAAAGATCCAGCGAAACGCTCATTAGTCCGCAAGTCTGGCGTGAAAGCGCAAAGCGCTGACTTGGCATTGTCAATGAGCCGATAATTGGTGGCAGTTTCACTAGAAATATCTGTAGCCGAGCAGCCGCCCGCTATTAGGCTAGAGTGATTTGCTCAGCTGCGCCTGCAAGCCACAGCTAGTTTTGACTGCGACTGCGTCTTAAAGCCTGACCTGCCCCCCGCTGATCCCGCGGTCATAACGAGAGTCCGCCGGTTTGATATTCGTGCACGCCCGCCGGCACAAGCGCGCCGGGCGGGACGCTTCCATCTTGCAGGAACGCCCGGCGCGGCACTGTCAAAGGGATTGCACCGCTAGCGGTGGAAGATCGCGGTGGTTAGAGTGCGGTCATGCCTCGCCCACGCAAACCCGCTAATCCGTTCCGGTACTTTCACTCCTCGCCGGAGGTCATCCGGTTGGTGGTAATGCTGTATGTCAGGTTTCCGCTGAGCTTGCGGAACGTGGAAGATCTCCTGTTCGAGCGCGGGA
>JACCDH011571895.1_pt1 | contig 15331 bp, 16 predicted proteins | sample 7442481 | NCBI WGS metagenome assembly JACCDH01 (sample SAMN15323433, study PRJNA562643) | freshwater metagenome | isolation source: river surface water | place: USA:Blue River Watershed | collected 2017-08-15
CTTGGGATTGTGGCTAAGTCAGATGGCGCAATCTGCATATCTAACACTGTTGCTAATGAGCTTAAAGATTGGTTGGTTAAATCTAATCTTATTCAATTGAATTCATTCCAAATTAAATATTTCCATTTGGGTGCTGATATTAAGAACTCTCAACCGAGTAAGGGACTGCCAAATAAGGCGCAAGACATACTTTCTCAACTTGATGCGCGGACTAGTTTTTTGATGGTAGGCACACTGGAGCCACGCAAAGGTCATGCCCAGGTTTTGGACGCCTTTGAACTTCTTTGGAAAGAAGATTTAGATGTCAATCTAGTTTTTGCTGGAAAAAAAGGCTGGATGGTGGATATATTGCTAAAACGACTAAGTAAACACTCTGAACTTAATAAGCGCCTTTTTTGGCTAGAGGACATTAGTGATGAGTATCTTGAAAAAGTTTACAAGAAAAGTAGTTGCCTGATTGCTGCAAGCTTAGGTGAAGGATTTGGTCTTCCACTAATTGAAGCTGCACAGCATAAACTGCCAATTATCGCTAGGGATATTCCTGTATTTAGAGAAGTGGCTGGTCAAAATGCATATTATTTCATAGCAGATGATCATCATGATGTTGCTAAGTCGATTGAAGAATGGCTGTCCCTGTTTCAAAAGGGTCAACACCCTAAATCAGATGACATACAATGGTTGACTTGGAGTGATAGCGCTGCACAGCTTTGGCGTGTGTTAAAGCTGTCAGCGTCTACTCAATATCAATCTAGAGATGTGAAGCGAGCTAATAGAAAATGAAAATCACTATCTGCAAAAAAACAATTCTTTACTTTGTTATTATGGTCTTCAAGGACTGTGAAAAGAAAGAAATCTATGTGGAGAGCTCCTCCGGCAAGACTGAGATAAGTATAAGCTACAAGTTTTACTGCCCCCGTGCAGAGAAGTTCCTGATTTACGCCCTAGCCAAGGCCAAGCTATGCTCTGACCTTAAAACCATAATGGAACATGTTGGCCAGATGGCATTGAAGGCTATTTTGCATTCTTACCGTGCGCGGTTTTCGTTTTGATTAACAGTTCCTTAAATCTAATGTTTAGATACATTAGTCTTGCAGTCATTGCTACTGCAGTTAATATTGGCGTCCAGGACCTATTCGTCTGCAACTACAACGGAAACTTTGCTATCTTAGCCTCAGTGATTGTAGGCACTGTTGTGGGGCTTTTGTTTAAGTATATTCTAGATAAGCGCTATATCTTCCGTTTTCAGGCACGTGGCGTCGCCCATGACGCTCAGACCTTCGCCCTCTATGCTCTAATGGGCTTGGCTACGACATTGATCTTCTGGGCTTTCGAGTTTACTTTCCATCACATTTTTGAGACCAAGGAAATGCGTTACATTGGAGGCGGTATTGGTCTGGCCATTGGATACCTAGCCAAGTACAACCTCGACAAACACTACGTCTTCGGCACGGAGGCTAAATGAAAACCGTTACTTCCTGGGGGCGCTTGAGCGCCGATCCGCATCATGTGGTAAGTCTAGATGACCCTTTAAGCATCAAGAGACTTGTATGTCACAGGGATCAGCTGGGGTTGGCATATGGCATGGGCCGTAGCTATGGCGACGTCTGCCTTAATCCGAAAGGCATACTTTGGAACACGACTGGACTCAACCATTTTATTGATTTTGATGATAGCACCGGACGCTTGGTGTGTGAGGCTGGTGTGCTGCTTCGAGACATCCAGCAGTTGATTATTCCACGCGGCTGGATTCTGCCGGTTACGCCTGGCACTCAAATGGTTACAGTTGGCGGAGCAATCGCCAACGATGTGCACGGCAAAAATCATCACGTTCTTGGATCTTTCGGTGATCACGTAAAAAACCTTACTATCATTCGAACTACTGGCGAAGTCATCCGTTGCGGCCCAAATGAACAGGCTGATTGGTTTGCTGCCACTGTTGGAGGATTGGGCCTGACCGGTGTGATTATTCAAGCAGAAATCCAGTTGCGACGTGTGTCCGGCCCATGGTTGGACACAGAGACTGTCCCTTATGCCAACCTCGACGAGTTCTTCCAACTAGCAGTTGACTCCGAGGTCGACTGGGAACACACAGTGTCCTGGGTCGACTGTATTACAGTTGGTGGGCGTGGTTTGTTTATGCGCAGCAATCATACCGATGTGGGAGACCGCCCAGTACCAAATGGGCGCAAACTGACGATGTCTTACGTGCCACCCATTTCATTGGTCAATCAGCTTACGCTTTGCCCTTTCAACATAGCTTACTACCACCTCAATAAATGGATTGCTCGGCGTTCCATTAGACACTACGAGCCGCTTTTCTACCCCTTGGACAATCTGCTTGAGTGGAATCGGATGTACGGCCTCAAGGGCTTTTACCAATACCAGTGTGTCGTGCCAAGCGAAATCGGGCAAGATGCTGTACAGGCAATGCTTAAAGAAATCGCACGCTCTGGTGACGGTTCGTTTCTCGCTGTCCTGAAGACCTTTGGCAACCGCCAACCTATCGGACTATTGAGCTTTCCCCAGCCTGGGGTCACGCTGGCGCTTGACTTTCCGAATCGCGGGGAACGCACGCTCAAGCTATTCGAGCGCTTGGATGCCATAGTGCTTGAGGCCAAGGGCCGCCTATATCCAGCTAAGGATTCGCGCATGCCAAGAGAGCTCTTCGAGGCAGGATATCCCCGTCTGGCTGAATTCATGAAATATCGGGACCCGGGCATCAGCTCGGCTTTATCGCGCCGTTTGATGGGAGTTTGAATGGATAACAAAAAAAAAATCGTAATTCTTGGTGCCACCTCCGCAATTGCTGAGCACTGCGCCAGGTTATGGATCAAAAAGGAAGTGGTCGATCTGACTTTGGTGGGCCGCGATTTACAGCGTATTGAACGAGTTATGAAAGACCTCATAGCGCGTAGTCCGAAATCTGAAATCCGGAGCGTCCAGTCAGATTTTTTGAACCCAGAAGCTATTAAAGATTTGGTCGAGAATATTGTTCAATCAGGTCAAGTGGATGTTGTGCTGATCGCACATGGCTCTCTGTCAGATCAATCCAACTGCCAAAACGACCTGACAGAATGTCGTGATGCACTGGATGTTAATGGAGTTTCGCCGGTACTATATGCAGAGGCGTTCGCCAAGAAAATGGCAAAAGCCGACCACGGTACCATAGCTCTGATCAGTTCAGTTGCGGGTGATCGCGGTCGCAAATCCAACTATGTCTATGGTGCTGCAAAAGGATTGGTTACTCGATATGCTCAGGGTTTACAGCATCGTTTTGCAGGTACCGGAGTCAAAGTTATACTTATAAAGCCTGGTCCAACAGACACACCAATGACGGCTCACCTAAAGGATAAGGGGGGAAATCTGGCTTCTGCTCTATGTGTGGCAAAGCAGATTGTTGAGGGCATAGAAGCGGGCAAGCCTGTTATCTACGCGCCTACAAAGTGGTGGTTAATAATGATGGTAATTAGACATTTACCATCTTTTGCATTTAATAAAATGGATATTTAAAGCCAACGTCCAAGGAATAAATGAATGAATGTAATAAATAAAATTGAAGAATTTATTTTCGAATCAGATGCATGGAAACTAATTCTGGTTATCGCACTGCTGACATTGTTTAAAACTGGGGTTTGGTTTATCCCAAACTTGGGTTCCTCGCAAGTCATAGCGCAAAATCCTTTTTCAAATCCATTTCCTGACCCTAATTCCCATTATCTTTTCTGGAGTTGGCTCGGGCCTTTTTTAGCTTGGCTAATTGGCGCAACGGGAAAATGGCAATTCTTTGCATTTCATCTACTTTTTTCTATCTCTTTCACATTTTTATTTATAAGAATTGTATTTAATACATTCTCGAATGATCATGCTAGATCATCACTGGTATTGTTTAGCATCCTGCCAGTTTCGGCCACGGCTTATTTCTGGGTTAGCTCTGACTCAATAACTCTTTTTTTAATGCTTTTAGCATTAGCTTTCCCTGGCTCGCTCAGTTTTACGTTTATTGTAGGGCTGCTTCTTGGAATGCAACATTTTGAGCAGAGTTTTTTCGCGGCGGCAGCACTTCTATTTGCAACTACTTTTAGCTATAGAAAAGGCTATAAGTTAAAGTATTCTTGGAAGTTCTGTTTATTACTTTTAATAGGAGTAATCGCGGGTAAATTTGTTCTTTTTGGTTTGTTTAGTTATTACTCAATTGACATAAATTCTGGAAGGATGCATTGGCTAAGGGAGCATCTTCACTTGTTATTAAATCAATTTTTTTTCCACTTTCATTACATTGTTTGGTCAGTTCTAGGTCTAGGTTGGTTAGTTGCTCTTAAGTTTGCTGATCTTGGAGCCAAATCAGTACCTTTTTTTCTTGCACTTGCAGGGCTTTGTTTACTGCTTCCGGTTTCAGGAGATCAGACTAGAGTCTTGGCAATTATCATCTTCCCTTTGGTTTCGGTATACTGGCTCCTTAATCAGGATTTTATTGAAAAACTGACTAAACGTGAGATATCGTTACTTTTTACTGCATGGGCAATGATGCCATGGGGTTGGGTATGGGGTGGTGCTCCTAAATGGTCTTCATTTCCTTACGACATTGCATTCGTCCTTAACGGATTATTTGGTTGGTTTGACATACCTGAAAATCCAGCAGTTTGGCCATTTTAATTTATAGATGATCTTCTATGCTGGTATGCGAATTAAAAAATTTAAGAAATTAACTTTGTTATGAAATTAAAAAATTACTTCGGCTCAAATTTCATATTAAGTCTAATTAACTTAATGCGTCCAAAACAATGGGTCAAAAATGGCTTCGTCTTGGCACCGTTGGTCTTTGCGGGGGAATTTTTGAATGGCGATGCCATAGGGCATGCTATGATGGCTGTTATATTGTTTTGCATTGCCTCCTCGGCGACTTATATCATCAACGATATTCACGACATTGAACGTGACCGTCGTCATCCTAAGAAGTCAAAGAACCGTCCCCTTGCCGCTGGGACAGTTTCGGTACCTGCAGCACTTATCTTACTTGCGTCCCTCTATGTTACCCTGGCATGGGGCTGGTTAGTTGCTCCAAAGGTGGTTATGGTTATCACCGCTTATTTGGTGCTTAACTTGGCTTACACGTTCGTGCTCAAGAATCAACCGGTTGTAGATATTTTCACAATTGCAATCGGTTTTGTTCTGCGGGTTTATGCAGGAGCGATGTCGCTGGACGTGCCCGTATCATCCTGGATGTTCATTACGACTTTGTGCTTGGCACTTTACTTAGCCGCTGTAAAAAGGCGTCAGGAAATAAGCCAAAGCGGCACTGAAGGACGTAAGGTGCTCGAGAAGTACTCGGTTTCGCTGGTAGATCGTTATGCTGAGATGTCTGCAACCGCTGCGCTGCTCTTCTATAGCATGTTCGTGATGTCGGCCAATCCAGAGTTGATTATTACGGTTCCATTAGTCTTGTTTGGCTTGTTCCGATACTGGTTCGTGGTGGAGGCTCTTGATGGTGGCGAGTCGCCTACTGACGCGCTGATGACTGACTGGCAATTGTTGTTGGCGGTGGTTTTGTGGGTGACCGCCTGCGCTTGGGTATTGTGGCCAGTGAAAGCGTGATCATGGACTTTACTTACATCTTTACTCCATTTTTAGCCTGGCTAGTCGCTGGGGTCTCAAAGTTCATTATCAATAGCCTCAAGGCTAGGCAATTGTCCTTTGGCCTCATTGGCTATGGTGGATTGCCAAGCAATCATAGCGCAATCGTCAGCAGCACGGCAACTCTTATTGTCCTTAAAGAGGGTATAGCCCATCCTGCCTTCGGTGTCGCCATAACCCTCGCGTTTATAGTTATGCTAGATGCGAATAGCCTGCGACGGCAGGTGGGTAAGCATGCTGAAGCTATAAATAGGTTGGCTAACGTGGATCTTGAGCATCGGTTATTACGTGAAAGGATGGGGCACACGTTTTTGGAAATTTTAGCTGGCCTTGTTGTTGGTGTAGTTGTTGCGGCAAGTGTTATCCTGCTTTTCGGTAAGTAATTTAGTCTATAATTAATTGATTCAAAATTAAGTGAGTTTTTTATTGCCTCTCTTAAAGGTGGAAGCTTTAAGATTATTTTTTAATTAGAATGTTGTTATTTACGAATTATCAATTTGAAAAAAATTAATCTTAAATTTGGAACTAGCGGCATTAGAGGCTTGGTTGAGGATTTTACATTCGAATCCACTTCTTTTTTTGTTAAGGCATTTATCAAAACAATTCAGCAAGATCAGATTGGTAAAGTAGTTATCTTGGGCCATGATTTAAGGCCAAGCAGCCCGAGCATTTTAAATGATGCTTTTCAGACTGTTATTGAAACTGGTCTTCAGTCTATATATGTTGGTGCACTTCCAACCCCAGCAATTGCGCTTTACGCTCAGAAGTTAAATTCACCCGCTATAGTTATTACTGGCAGTCATATTCCGTTTGAACGAAACGGTATTAAGTTTTATCGACCGGATGGTGAAATCTCAAAGGCTGATGAAGTCGAAATGATGGCTGCGGTAGTTAATATTCCTAATAAAAAAACCTCAGAATTTTCTCTGGAAATTAATCTTGATGCTTACGAATACTATCTAAATCGTTACCTAGATTTTTTTGGGAGGGGCTTGCTTGATGGTTTGCGTATTGCAGTCTATGAACATTCAAGTGTCGCAAGAGATTTACTGAAAGATTTATTGGTTAGATTGGGTGCAGAAGTAGTATCTTTGGGCAGAACTGATTCTTTTGTTCCAATTGATACGGAAGCTATTCGGCAAGAAGATGTTGAGCAGGCCAAGCAGTGGGCAACTGAGTATGAATTCGATGCTATTTTATCTACCGATGGTGATGCTGACAGACCCCTTATTGGCGATGAAAGTGGCAATTGGTTGAGGGGTGATGTGGTAGGTATTTTATGCGCACATTATCTTAAGGCTCAAGTTGTCGTGACGCCAGTCAGCAGCAATACTGCATTAGAAAAATCCGCTTGGTTTGAAAAAATCATTCGCACCAAAATCGGTTCACCTTATGTGATTGCGGAGATGGAAAAAGCTAATTTCAAGCAGCAACGAATTGTGGGTTTTGAGGCGAATGGTGGTTTTCTTTTGGGGTCTGATATTGAGGTGAATGGAAAGCGCTTAGAGAAGCTCCCTACTAGGGATGCTGTCTTACCAATGCTTGCTATATTGGCTTTGTCCCGTGATTTGAAATGCAAGGTTTCTGAATTACCCAACAGGCTGCCAAAGCGATTTACCTTTAGTGACCGAATACAAAATTTTGCGATTGAAAAAAGTGCTGCCTTGTTAACTGAGTTGTCAAAAGACATGAACTTAACTGCAAAACTGTTGGGCCCATCCTTGGGCGAGATTATTTCAGTGGATGACACGGATGGATACCGCGCCACCTTCGAAAGCGGCGATATTGTTCACCTTCGACCCTCCGGCAATGCTCCTGAACTAAGATGTTACGCAGAATCTTCAAGTGAGGCTGCGGCGACGATCTTGTGTAAATCTTGTTTGGATCGCGTCGTACTAAGCTATTAGTTAAGTAAAAACTGCGTTTTCGATATAACGCATTACGGTATCAGTCTTAGACCACCTTCCGCGTTGCATAATCTTTGCTAAACTTTCTCCGATGGTGAGCATGTCCTGCGCTGCGCCAACCCTCATGGAGTGTCCACTGATGCGCTTAACAATATCTGGCGACAGCTTGGATTTTCTTGCGAGTTTCTTAAAGATCCGGTTAATCTGCGCTGCGCTTAATTCATCAGTAATTTGGTTGCCCTTGCAGACGCCCCTAAACAGCTTCCCTGATTGAATTTTTGATATGGTTAGCCAATCAACGATCGCATCTTGCGTTTCATTTTTGAGGTGAATCCAGCGACCAAGCCCATCCTGATCGGTCTTGCTTCTTCGCAGCTTGATCTTGATTGAGTCATCAATACCGCGAGATATATCTTCGACCCTTAACTCTATCAATTCTGATCGTCGACACATGCCGTCATAAGCTGTCAGAAGTAGGGCTCGATCACGCAATCCTATCAATGAGGTATCTGTGTTTGCAATCATTTGCCTAAGTGTATCGACGTTAATACCCTGAGCCTGTTGACTACCCCTACCAAGATTTCGGTGCATCCTGCGAAGCTCTATCTTAACTTCGGGGTGTGTGGTTGGGTCAATAAGTTGGTTGAGCCTATGAATAGCCGAAATAGATGCGATGGCAATTCTTATACTTGCAGACTTTAGCTGGCCGCCTGATAATTGTTTTATGTATTGAGTCACTGTGTCGCTATCAGAAGGTAGTGCGGATGCTTTGAGATTTTCGGAGAAGGAGATGAATCTCTCAAAGTTTGCTCGATAGGAACGAATCGTGGCTGGTGCGTATGCACCTTCGATTCTTCTTATTGTATAATCAAGTAATTGTTTTGATGTATCATTACCCATCATAAATATCTCTTATTTGATACTAATTGGATCATTATATAGGCGAATTAGATTGATTACAAGTGAGCAAATTAGAGCTGGTAGAGCACTGTTGAGGATTTCGGTTGTTAAGCTCGCTAAGCTATCAAATGTTGGTGAAGCTACTATTAAGCGAATTGAAGCTGGAACAGGCTTGCCCTCAGCTAATATCAAAACATTAGACTCGCTGATTAAAGCCTTCCAGCTTGAAGGTATTGAATTCATAGGCTCACCTGACGATCGTCCTGGTGTTAGGCTTAAGTAGTTATGGTCGGCATTCCCAAGACTAAGCGTGGCGGCGGCCCAAGAACGGAGGCGGGTAAACTTGCCGCATCTGGTAACGCAATAAAGTCGGGTGCATATTCTAATCAGGTCACGATCCTCGGTGAGTCGCAGGAAGACTTTCAGAAACTGTTTGATGAGTTTGTTGCTAGCCTCAGGCCCGAGGGCGGGATAGAGCAGTCGCTGGTCTATGAGCTGGCCGTCATTACCTGGAAGAAGTTACGGCTCGATAAGGTTGAGTGTGATTCTTTATCTAGTGCCCTCACTAAACCCGTCAAGGCCTCCGACATAAGGCAAGCGGTCTGGCTGGGTAGTGAGCACGACTGGATACTCGCTGACCTGTCTATGCTTACCAAAGACTTTGTCTTTGAAATGAATCGGCACCTGGCATTCATCATTGGGCTTGGCGACTTCGGGATCGCAAAGGACGACTTCTGTCTTCTCCCGCGGACGCAGCCGTCTCTTTATCTGCTCATTAAAGACATGGCCTTAAGTGAATTTCCATATATAGACAAACTCAATCCATTGCCAGAGCAGTTAATTCGTCTGAATAAGGTCTTCGATGACGGAGACTCGGTGCTCTATGTTGACTATGCAATGCTGCAGATCAGAAGTCGGGCGGAGCAGGTGAACACTGTCTACGCACAACTTACCGAGATCCAGGCCGCCATCCAGCGTGTCAAACAAAACCGCCTGCTGGAGCTCATGCAGACACCTAGCATCATCAGGGCCAGGGACGACCTCGGCCGTGCATTCTCACGAGGACTGTCAGAGCTCCGTAAGCAGCAGATCTGGCGGCTGAAGATGACGGCGATCGACGTCACGACAGAAGAATAATCAATTCTACAAAACGGACTCATTCTCATTTAGACGGGCAGGGGGCGCTAATGCCCGTTAGCGGCTAAATTCTCGCCCTGGAGATTTCGCCACCACTGGTTTGTGTTAAAATTCCATTCAAAATAACAACTATTGATTGATAAGGGAAAAGATCTTGGCTAATAAAGTAGCGATCATCACGGGGATCACTGGCCAAGACGGTGCCTACCTTACAGAGCTTCTGCTAGCTAAGGGTTACACTGTCTATGGAACATACCGCAGAACCAGTTCGGTAAACTTCTGGCGTTTAGAGGAGCTTGCCGTCCAGGCTCACCCGAACCTGCACCTCGTCGAGTACGATCTCACTGACCTAGGCTCAAGCATTGCCCTTGTTCAGAAGGTGCAACCGGATGAGATCTATAACCTCGCCGCACAAAGCTTTGTTGGTGTGAGCTTTGATCAGCCAAGCACGACCGCCCAGATCACAGGCATCGGCTGCCTTAACCTGCTTGAGGTGATTCGTCTTGTAAACACCAAGATTCGCTTCTATCAGGCGAGCACGTCCGAGATGTTTGGTAAGGTCCAGGCTGTCCCACAGATCGAGGATACCCCTTTCTACCCACGAAGCCCTTACGGGGTGGCCAAGCTTTATGCGCACTGGATGACAGTCAACTACCGTGAGAGCTATGACATCTTCGGTTCTAGCGGCATCCTCTTCAACCACGAGTCTCCGCTCCGTGGCCGTGAGTTTGTCACCCGCAAGATCACCGACAGCGTTGCAAAGATTAAGTTAGGTAAGCTTGATTGCTTAGAGTTAGGTAACCTTGACGCCAAACGCGACTGGGGCTACGCTAAGGACTACGTTGAGGGCATGTGGCGCATGCTGCAGTCCGATGAACCAGATACGTTTGTTTTGGCGACTAATCGTACCGAAACTGTGCGTGACTTCGTGGAGATGGCGTTCAAGGGTGCAGGAATTAACGTCGAGTTCAGCGGGAAAGCTGAAGGTGAGGTCGCTGTTGATGTTGCTACAGGCAAGACAGTAATGCGTATCAATCCTAAGTTCTATCGTCCTGCCGAGGTTGAGTTGCTGATTGGTAACCCGGCCAAGGCCAAGGCCAAATTGGGTTGGGAGCCTAAGACCACGCTGGAGGAACTTTGCCAGATGATGGTTGAGGCTGACCTACGCCGAAATGAGGCTGGATTCTCGTTTTGAAGATTCTGGTAACGGGTGCTGATGGCTTTACAGGGAGCCACTTTGTTGAGCATGCAATCGCTGCAGGTTACGATATTCATGCGCTTAAATCTGACCTCACTAGCCAAAAGCAGTTGATGGATGAGGTCCTTGATGCATCCCCCGATCTCGTTGTTCACTTGGCCGCCATTAGTTTTGTGGGTCACGCCGATCCTGCTACCTTCTATCATGTAAATGTTGTTGGTACGACTAACTTGCTCGATGCACTCACTGCATTGCCCAGGCCACCCAAAAGAGTTTTAATTGCTAGTAGCGCTAACGTGTATGGCAATACGATTAACTCGCCAATTACAGAAGATGAGATGCCAAACCCCATTAACCACTACGCGATGAGCAAGCTTGCCATGGAGTTCATGGCAAAAACCTACCTTGATAGGCTCCCAATTTTTTTTACTCGACCATTTAATTACATTGGTCCCGGTCAGTCTGACTCCTTTGTGATTCCAAAGATAGTGAAGCACTTTAGAGAAGGCGCTCCCTTCATAGAGCTAGGTAATTTGGATGTTGAGCGTGAGTTCAATGACGTACGCTATGTTTGTGATGCTTATATTAAGTTGTTAGATATAGCCTCGGTGGGTGAGGCCTATAACATCTGCTCAGGCAAGCCTTATTCCTTGACCTTTGTACTCGACTTATTGGCCGAGATCACTTCGCACAGCCTTGAGGTAAAAACAAATCCAGCGTTCGTTCGCGCCAGTGAGATTAAGCGTTTATTCGGAAATCCCTCCAAGCTCCAGGCCATGATCGGTGTAACTTATGATTACACATTACGTGATACGCTTCAGGTGTTGTTAAGTAATCCGCGGGTGTCTTAATGCGGGTTGCGATGAATGCATGTTCTTTAAGTGGCCCACTAACGGGGCTAGGTCAGTATACGTTTCATCTCACCTCGGCCTTGATGAGGTCGCGCCTGCTTGAGATGGACTTATTTTATGAGGATCATTGGGGCAATGCATTAGAGTTAAATTCTACGATTTTATCTAGGTTGTCTCATCTATCTAACTTACGTATATTTGTCAGGAATCATATTCCTTTTGCCTACGACCTTAAGCGGTCTTGGATGCAGCTAAACTTTAGTCGGGGACTTTCGAAAAAGTCCTGTGACCTTTATCACGAGCCAAATTTCCTCGCATTCGATACAGATCTTCCAACTGTGATATCGGTCCATGATTTATCCTGGATCAAGTTTCCTGATGCCCACCCAAAGAGTCGTGTTCGTGCGATGAATAAGTACTTCGAGCGAGGTTTAGATCAGTCAAATTTTTTAATTACTGACTCCGACTATGTTAGGGAAGAGGTCATGGATGTTTTTGGTTATCCACAAGATAGGATCAAGTCCATTCCCCTTGGTGTAGATGCAAGCTTTATGCCTAGGTCATCTAAGCAAACGTTCGGCCTGCTCGAGCGACATAGATTGAGTCACGGTAATTATATCTTGCTCGTTGGCACCATTGAGCCAAGAAAAAACATCGATACAGCATTAAACGCTTTCATGGCACTCCCTAAGAAAGTTCGACTCGATACCCCGCTTGTACTTGTAGGGATGAGAGGCTGGCTAGGTGATGAAGCTGAGGCTCGTTTGAGCTCGTTGGTTGGGTCGGGTGAGGTTAGGAGGCTTGGTTACGTTGCTCAGGCTGACCTGCCGATCTTATTCTCGGGGGCGCTGACCTTGGTGTTCCCGTCTATCTATGAGGGTTTTGGCTTGCCACCACTCGAGGCAATGGCCTCCGGCGTCCCAGTGATTACTTCAAATGTATCTTCCATTCCTGAGGTAGTGGGGGCTGGTGGTTTGATGTTTAACCCCCACGATGTCGATAGCTTCTCTGGTGCGATGCGTGACCTGATTGCTGACCGATCTCACAGGGATGAGTTGGCCAGTCTTGCTTTAGACCAAAGCAAAAAGTTTAGTTGGGACCGTTGTGCCGTTGATACTTTGGCTGTATACCAGCATGCAGTCTCCTAGATTTTCATTGAACAGGGCTTACATCACTTGAAAATAAAGGACCTCTTTTACAGGTATTCGAGTTTTATTATTGCCAAGTCGGCATTGTTGATTGGTAAGACGGCTATTTTAATACTTGCCTATCGGTGGCTTACCCTGGCTGAGTTTTCTGTCGTTGCTGCGGTCCTTTCCTCAGTCGAGATTGTTAGGGCGCTTTCTGACGTTGGCGCCGAGGGGCTTCTTTACGCTAGGCAAGGTAATCCTCATAGGTTGATGTCTAGCCTTATTAGGCGGATGGTTAGATTTAGGCTCACGATATCAATCTTGTTGAGTCTGCTGGGAGTAATAATTTGTAGTCTCACGGTATCTCATCAAGCAGCGTACCTCTTCGTGTTGCCGTTTGTTGGTGCGGTGCAAAACTCAAGTTTTTATTTCATGCAACGACAGTGCGACTTTAAAAAAATATCGACGTTGGTTGTCCTGACTTTGATTGCAAGTCTCACCGCTATTGGTTCTGCATATCATGCTCGCCCTGGTCTTTCGATCTTGGTTTGGCTTATGCTTCTTCCAGAGATATTTTCTGCTATCTTCGCTACATTCTTAACTAAGCGTTACTGGCAAGAGATTTTAACTGGGCGGAGGCATCTTATCTCTTCAGCCAGCAGACTTAGGCCATACTTTCTCCCGAGCATCGGCGTGGCTTTGTTCGTGATTCTTTATACTCGTCTTGATGTCACACTCATCCTTCCATTACTTGGTTCCGTTGCGCAGTCTAGTTATTCGGCTGCCTTTCGATTTGTTGAGCCGTTCTTTTTATTGCTTTCGCTTGGATCTATTACCCTCCTGGCGGAGCTTGGTGCTTACGACACCCAGAAATCAAGGTCCTACACTAAGTCTCTGTATACTACGTTGAGTTATGCAACCTTCACTAACTTGATTCTCTTCGGCGTGGTATTTGCCTTTTTACTTAGACTTCTCTCCGCTAAGTTTTTTGGTTATCCTGCCGATGTTGCTTGGTTGGTTTTTTTAGTTGCGCTTGGAATACCAATTAAGCTCACGAATACATTCTTAACTTCACTTTTGCAACGTGGTGGTAGGTATAAGTCTGTTTTCCTCGCTACATTTCAGACCTTATTGCTAACCTATTTGTTGGCCTATTTTTATGGTATCAAATTTGGTGTGGTAGGGGTTATTATCGCTACTATTGTGGCCGAGTTTCTAAATTTTATACATCAGAACATTGTCGTCAGGCGAATGTTGGCAAGCTATAAAGATTATTAAATGAACCAGTTAAGTGTACTAAATGTTTATAGAACCTACTTTCCTGATCCTCCTGGTGGTCTCCAGGAGGCGATTAGGCAAATTTGTTTGGCGACATCCAGTTGTGGCGTGCGTAACACCATTTTCACGCTATCACCTAAGCCTGAGCCAGGTGTTGTTGACTTCCCTGAGGCCAAGGTTGTTCGAGAGCGTTCATTGATTGCCCCTGCCTCATGCGACATCGGCACCCTTGCTGCATTTAGAACGTTTACTCACACCGCTAGGAATTCGGATGTTGTTCACTACTACCATCCATGGCCATTCGCAGACTTGCTTAATCTTACTTCGCGCGTTCGTCAGCCGAAGGTGCTGACCTATATTTCTGACGTTGTCAGGCAGCGCATGCTCAATGTCCTTTACTCACCCCTGATGTTGCGGCACCTTCAGGATATGGACGTGATAGTTGCAAACTGCCCGGCGTACGCACAGACCAGCCCAATACTTTCTCACGCCTCAATACGTGGCAAGGTGAGGGTTATCCCGTTGGGGATAGATGACCGGTCATATCCGAAGGATGGTGATGATGCTGTCTTTTTGCGCTCTGGAATAGATAAGGATGAACCTTACTTCTTGTTTCTAGGTGTGCACCGATACTATAAGGGCATCCACACACTCATCGAGGCCGCTCAATACAGCAGCGAGCGGATTGTGATTGCTGGATCCGGACCCAAGACCGCAGAGCTGATGGCACAAGTCTATGCGCTGGGTTTGAATAACATTACCTTCACGGGACAGGTGACCGACCGTGAAAAAGTATCCCTGTTTAAGAAATGTCGTGCCTTTGTTTTGCCTTCCCACCTGAGATCTGAGGCCTATGGGATGGTGCTTGTTGAAGCATCGATGTTTGGGAAGCCAATGGTTTCTTGCGAGATTGGGACGGGGACATCTTTTATTAATAAGGATGGGCTAACAGGTTATGTTGTCCCTCCAGAGATCCCGGTTAGGTTTGCGGACGCAATCAATGCCCTGCTTGAGGATGAGTCCTTGGCAGTCAGGATGGGAGCTGCCGCCAGATCTCGCTATGAGCAAATGTTTTCTGGGGTTGCTCTGGGTGCAGCATATTCCAATCTCTATCGGGAGATTGCTTGATCCCTTTGCTTGATATTAAGCGGGATATGCTTTTTTTATTGGTCCGCTAATGCCGTTTATCGGCCCACCGACATCTCGCCCCCGTCGTGATATCATGTGAACAACGGTTTGATTGAGTTACCCATGGCACTGCACATCAAGAAATCTAATCCCTTCCTGTTCTATCCCTTC
>JACCDH011431287.1_pt1 | contig 15327 bp, 16 predicted proteins | sample 7442481 | NCBI WGS metagenome assembly JACCDH01 (sample SAMN15323433, study PRJNA562643) | freshwater metagenome | isolation source: river surface water | place: USA:Blue River Watershed | collected 2017-08-15
TCCTTGGAAGCCTCACTTTGGCTTCAGCCCTGATGGTCATTCTCAGTAAGCACCCTGTTCGCAGTGTGATCTACTTAGTCATTACCTTCTTTTTTATCACCGCGATGTACATCATGATGAATGCCCAGTTTTTGGCCATTGTGAACATGATTGTCTATGCCGGAGCCATCATGGTCCTCTTTCTCTTCGTTTTAATGCTACTCAATCTCAACAAAGAAGTAGAACCAGTGACCAAACGCGGTTCGCAACTAGCGGCACTCATTGCAGGTGGTAGTTTATTTTTGGTACTTATAACTGCGTTGAAAGAATCGCTGATTTTGGGTCAAAAGTACCGTTCTCAAGATAGCACTATTGGGTTAGTCAAAGAATTAGGTCACCTGCTCTTTTCAAAATATTTAGTGGCCTTTGAAATCACTTCCATTCTATTTATCGCTGCCATGGTTGGTGCTATTTTGCTAGCCAAACGCGAAAAACAAATCATCGAATAATTATGCAAGCAGCTAATAGCATCGGGACTTCCCTCGATTTTTTCTTATTTGTCGCTTTTGCGCTCTTTACTATTGGTGCCATCGGTGCCATGACGCGCAAAAACATGATTGTCTTACTGATGTGTATTGAACTGATGTTAAATGCCGTCAACCTCATGTTAGTGACTTTTTCTACCTACTATAACAGCGGTGATGCACAAATCTTTGTGTTCTTTACCATGGTTGTTGCTGCAGCTGAAGCCACTGTTGGTCTTTCGATCATCATCATGGCTTACCGCAACCTCAAAACCATTGACATCGATATGTTTAACCAATTAAAAAATTAATCATGGCCAAAGACTTGACGCTTATTTTCATTCTAGCCCTGCCCCTAATTGGTTTTGCAATCAATGGTGTATTTGGCAAGAAACTACCAAAGGTACTGGTTGGTGGTTTAGCAACTGCTGCTGTATTCCTTGCTTTTCTTTTAGCACTGACATTGTTCAACGGCCTTGAAGGTGTTCAAATTGTACGACTTTTTGAGATCTTACATTACGACAACTTCCAAATCAACGCCTCTTTCCAAATTGACGCACTATCTGTATGGATGACGCTCATCATTACCGGAATTGGTTCTTTGATCCATTTGTTTTCAATGGGCTACATGAGCCATGACGAAGGCTACCATAAGTTTTTTACCTATCTGAACCTCTTCATCTTTTCGATGTTGTTGTTGGTTTTAGGTTCTAACTATTTCGTGCTTTTCTTTGGATGGGAAGGTGTCGGAATGTGTTCTTATCTCCTCATTGGCTTTCATTACAACGATGCTGAAAAAGGGATTGCCAACAGTTTGGCTGCGCGTAAGGCCTTCATCATGAACCGCATTGGTGACGCTGGTCTTTTACTCGGCCTATTCATGCTCATTGGCCAGTTTGGTAGCCTAGAATTCTTAGAAATCGGAAAAGCGCTGCAAAGCAATCCAGCGCTGCAAGGTGGTGCCATGTTCTTCATTACCTTGTGCTTGTTCATCGCAGCTACTGGTAAAAGTGCGCAAATTCCACTCTTTACTTGGTTGCCTGACGCCATGGCGGGTCCAACACCGGTTTCGGCACTTATCCATGCCGCTACCATGGTTACAGCAGGTATTTATTTAACAGTGCGTTCCAACTTCCTTTTTGAGTTGGCGCCACTTACTCAAAACATCATTCTTTACGTTGGCCTTGCCACTACTCTTGTTGCCGCTTTTATGGCGCTACGTCAAAACGACATCAAAAAAGTATTGGCTTATTCAACCGTTTCGCAATTGGGCCTCATGTTTGTAGCTCTAGGTTTCGGTGCTTACACCGTTGCGCTTTTTCACGTGACTACACACGCCTTCTTTAAAGCCTTATTATTCTTGGGTTCAGGTTCTGTAATTCACGGAATGCACGAAGAACAAGACATCCGCAAAATGGGTGGTTTGGCTAAACTCATGCCAATTACACACTTCACCTTCTTGATTGGCACCATGGCAATCGCCGGAATTCCGTTCTTATCTGGTTTTTACTCCAAAGATGAAATTCTTGCTCAAGCCCTACATCACAACCCTGTTGTTTATGTTGTTTTGGTTTTAGCAGTTACGCTCACTGCCATTTACATGTTCAGACTATATTTCTTGACTTTCCACGGAACATTTCGCGGTACAGACGCCCTCAAAGCAAAAGTGCACGAAAGTGGTTTGTCCATGACACTACCGTTAATGGTCTTAGCGGTGCTGTCTGTATTTGGTGGCTTACTGAATCTTCCTGGCTTGTTTTTCCATGGCGCAGCACATTGGTTTGACCATTATTTAAGTCAAGGTACCTTCGGACTTTCAGAAGTTCACAACGCCCACCTTGACTTCAATACAGCAATGGGCCTCATGATTTTTGCAAGTTTCATTGCGATCATTGTTGGCTTCTGGGCTTTCCGCAACTATGCTCAGAAAGGCGCACTTGCTAAATCAGATGAACAAATGAATGCCTGGGAAACCCTCTCGGCTAAAAAATTATACATCGACGAAATTTACAATGCTGTCTTTGTTCAGCCTCTGCTTATGATTTCGCAATTCATAGCTACGGTATTCGATATCCAAATTTTAAGAAATGGTGTCTATGCATTAGCGGATGGTATTTTGAATACGGCAACACAAACACGCAAATGGCAAAATGGCTTCCTGAGTTCATACTTATTCTGGATGGTACTTGGTCTTATTTTATTTGTTAGTTATTACATTTTAAAACTCACGGTTTGGCACTAATTATTTTACTCCCACTCGCATTTAGTTTGCTCGCTTGGTTTATGCCAAGCTCTTTGTCTAGAATTGTTGGACTCATCGGTAGTGGCCTCTCACTCGTTTGGAGTGTAGTACAACTCAGTTCTTTTGATCCTGAAGCTACGCAACACCTCGACCTCGGTCTGCGCTTTGTGCGTTTTTCACTAGATAGCCTTGGCTTTACCATGGTATTGCTTACCAATGCTGTTATCTTTTTGATTTACTTGGCTAATTTTCAAAGAAGCATCGTCAATGAAACACGTTTTACGGCACTCACTTTCTTGATGCAATCTGGCCTCATCGGCATCTTTACCAGTAGTACTATTCTCGGTTTTTATATTTTCTGGGAATTGACCTTATTACCTGTATTTCTCATATTGTTTTGGTTCGGAACATTTGAAAAACAAAAAGCGCTATTGCAGTTCTTCTTGTATACCTTACTAGGATCTTTAGCCATGTTGCTTTCTGTAATCGGCCTCATGCATGTGACCAACCAACAAACATATGAAGCGCTTTTAGCAGCGGACCTCAGTCAATTAGGAAATACCGGAATCTTACTCATGGGTGGCTTTTTATTGGCATTTGCGGTAAAAATTCCTTTATTCCCTTTCCATACTTGGCAAGCAGAAACCTACACCAATGCGCCTACTGCGGGCACCATGTTGCTTTCAGCCCTCATGCTCAAAATGGCCTTGTTTGGTCTCATCAAATGGGTACTTCCAATTTTTGCTGGGCCAGCTGTAGATTTCTGGCGTTGGCCAATTATTGTATTGGGGCTCATCGGCATCATTTACGGTGCAGTGGTCGCGATCAAACAACAAGACCTCAAAACACTTTTTGCATATGCTTCTTTGAGTCACCTTGGTTTAATAGCTGCAGGCATCATGCTTGGTGATCTTGGCACCACCAAAACGGCAATGCTCCAAATTGTTAACCACAGTATTGTTGCGCTTGGCTTATTTTTAGCAGCGGGCATCATCGAACAAAGATTGCGCACCAGAGAAATTGCTGCCTTGGGTGGTATTGCAAAAGTGGCACCTCGCTTTGCTTTCTGGTTTGCTGTACTCACGTTTGTTTCGTTATCAGTTCCATTTACTGCTGGCTTCATTGGCGAGTTCTTCTTGTTAAAATCATTATTCAGTGCACATGCGCTTACCGGAATCTTGGCCAGTTCAACCTTGATTCTTGGTGCGGTTTATATGTTGCGTGCTTATCAAGACACCATGTTTGGACCAACAAAAGTTGCGGTTTTTGCCGATCTACATTGGTCTGAATGGACCGTTTTTGCCATCCTGAGCATCGCTGCAATTTATCTTGGCTTAGCGCCACAATGTCTTACCGATTTCGTAGGCCACAGCCTCGTACAACTCAAACCTTAAGGAAACATCATGGATAGTATTGTTATCATTTTTATCGCTGGTTTAATTGGTCTTTTCGCCGGAATGCGCAAGCAGCCTGTGCTTTCGCTTTTGGTAGCTGTTCTTGGGCTAATTGGTGCTGGCTTGGCTGCCTACTTCCGCGGAAGTTATACGACACCGCTTCAAACATACGCTGCACAAGTTCCTACCCCACCAATGGTGATTATTTTACTCTGTGGCGTCACGCTTTTAGCAGTTTTGGGTGGTTTTCAGCGCTACAAGCAAGACCTCGAACACACCTCTGATTACTTTGCACTCATTTTATTCTCTTTGTGTGGAGCCATCTTAATGGCTGTGCCTTCAGATTTAATGTTGTTTTTCATCGGTCTTGAAATCCTGTCTATTCCTATCTACGTTTTGGTAGGTATTGAAAAAGGTAGCAGTGTTTCAGCTGAAGCAGCCGTTAAATATTTTTTCACAGGTTCTTTTGCATCTGCCATTATGCTTTTTGGCATTGCCCTTTTGTATGGCGCCACCGGAAGCTTTCAACTTGTAGAAATTCAATCCAATCTTGCCATCGGTATTTGGCAAAGCCCAATGGCCATGATTGGCAGTTTATTCATGTTGGCTGGCTTTGTATTTAAAATCGGAGCTGTTCCTTTTCATTTTTGGGGCCCAGATGTGTATCAAGGAGCTTCTAACGCTGTCTTGATGTACATGTCAACGGTCGTGAAAATTGCCGGAATTTATGCCATCATTTATGTTTTCGCAGCCGTCTTCAGAGATTCTTACTTCTTCTGGATTGACCTCGTGAGCCTTATTATTGTCGCTTCGTTGTTTTATGGTTACATCACCGCCTGGAGACAAACGAGCTTCCGCCGTCTGATGGCCTATTCATCTATTGCCAATGCAGGCCTCATGCTTTTTACACTTGCTGACACCAATAATTCAAATGTCTTCATTTTTATTTTGGCTTATGCTGTTTCGACAATAGCATTAGTTGTTAGCAATCAATCTAACGGTGAAAACGCAGACGAACTCAGCGCATGGGAAGGCCTTGCTTGGAAACACCCAATTCTCGGTATTTCAATTGTTCTGGCCTTGTTTTCATTAGCTGGCATTCCACCAATGGCTGGATTCTTTGGTAAATTCACACTTTTGTGGTCTGCTGCACCGCACTTACCCTACACGGCTGCGCTAGCCTTGATAGCTTCAGTTGTCGGCGCTTTTGTTTATTTACGCTTATTGTTGTTGGCCTTGAAAAAACCAGCTACTAGCATTCGCGTAAGTCTACCATTAGAGCAAAGCATTGTTTTAGTCATTTGCGCCTTCCTTACTTTAGGAGCTGTTTTCTTGATCTAATTCAAATTAGACACAACCTTTTTTGGTCAATTTCGACTTACTAACAATGACCAAAGACAAGCAAATCTATGACGACCTCATTAGGGCCTGTATCCGCAAGGAAGCACGCGCTCAAAAAGAGTTATATGATTTGTTTGCCCCTGCGATGTTTAAAGTCTGCTTGCGCTATGCCCAGGATGAAGCTGCAGCCCAAGATATCTTTCAAGATGCCTTTGTCAAAATTTTTCAGAATTTAAACCGCATTGACAGCAGCGCGCACCTACCAGGTTGGATCAAAAAAATTGTGGTTTATACGGCCATAGACTTTCTAAGAAGTTCAGCCAAGTATGCCCAACATCAAAATATAGACCAGGCCTACCAATTGGCATCCACAGACCAAACTGTGTTTCAACATTTAGGTGCTGAAGAAATCATGTCATTGGTTCAAAAATTACCACCCCGAGCGCGCATGGTTTTCAACCTTTACGTCATGGAGGGTTATTCCCATAAAGAAATTGGTGCATTACTTCACATCAATGAAGGCACCTCAAAATCACAGCTTTTTGAAGCCAAAAGTGCCTTACAAAAAGCCATTGAAAAGAATGAACGCATCCAAATGATCGGCTAATTATGCAAGAACTAGACGCATTTGAAAAATATCTACAAGATCAGCTCAAGGGGCAAGCAGCTCCTCAAGACCTCATGTGGAAACGTTTGCATGACGTCATTGGCAAACCCAAAGCGTGGTATGCTAAGAGCATTGTTAAATATGCCCTTACTGCGCTCACTGCAGCATCAATAGGCGCTGGCTCAACCTATGTTTTACTCAATAATAATACTAGTTCGGCAATACCTGAAGTAAAAAACGAGTCGCGTCAAAAAACGATATCTAGTCCTGAACAAGCAAAAACTTATGTCTCAGGGTTAGTCCCAACCGAACAGCAGCATTTAGTGCCTGTTCAACACCAAGTTTCACAAGAAGTACAGGACCAGCATCTTGAACAAAGCACGCTAAAAAATCAACAAGCGCAATATGCTGAAGCAAGAGCCGAAATTCAAGATCTAACTTTAAGTAAAGCGGATGCGGTGGTTCAAACAAATGAAATCCAGCATCAGTTGCAGCAACGAGTAGATTCCGATGCACGCCAAGTAACTACATCAGAAAACTCACTTCAATATTTAACGCCAACCTCTATTCAACTTGAAAAAAAGACTTTAGTTAAATATCCAAAAGCTCCTCTTTTGTTTACAGGTTTGAGTTTACAACTCTCTAGTTCAAAATCATTCAATTCATTCCAGAGCACACCTTATAGCTTAAACAACTCAGCAAGCTATACACAAGCAGCCAGCACGCAGCAAAAACCGAGCTTGCAAATTCAGTATCACTTCCCAAAATCATGGGTATTGGGTCTAGGTATTGGTCAACAACAAATACAAATCGCAGAACACTTTTACAAAACCAACGTCTATTCCTACGACGACAAAGAACATTATTGGTTTAATTATGCTCTTGGACAGCGCAGCATCTCTGACGAAGAACTAGATAATGGTCCGTGGCCAACATTCCCACCTAATCCCTTCGGATCAGACACCAGTCATGTCCATATCAATTACCAAAGTGATGTCCGGTTAAATATCTGGCAAATTCCTTTGAGTTTTGCCTATGAACGTAGGTTCGGGAATTTTGCATTACAACTGTCTACGGGCCTTACGCTCAATTACATCAAAAATGCTACACAAACCCTAGGTATTCCTGGTTTTACACCAAGTACGATCGATATTGCCAATCAGCTTCAAAAATGGAGTTGGTATCAACAACAAAGTTTGCGTTTTGAATATCTAGCAAATAAACACCTAGGCGTTTACCTAGAACCTAGCTATCTTGTACAAATGCAACGCTATAAATCTGAATCTGGACAAGGCGTAAAGCTGAATCAAATGCAGCTCCGAACAGGAATTTCTTGGAAATTTTAGTATCTTTGTTGCCTTAACAATTGACTGACTACTACGACTTTTCCTTTCATGAGTAAGCAAGTTTTTATCACCGGTGCCAACGGCATGTTAGGCGCTAGCGTAACCAGAGAAGCACTGAATCAAGGTTTCTCAGTCAAAGCACAAATTTTACCCGGATCTTCCACCCAAGTTCTAGCAGGCTTGCCCATTGAAATTGTCGAAGGCAATATTTTAGACCGTGCGTTCCTCGAGCGTGAAATGGCTTCTTGTCAATATGTCATCAATATTGCAGCACTCACCACCATTTGGCCTCGCCGCTTAGATATCATTCATCAGGTTAATTTTGACGGTGTAAAAAACATCGCTGAAATTGCCATGCAAAATGCGTACACCCGAATGGTACAAATTGGCACTGCCAATTCATTTGACCATGGCCCAAGAAACAATCCCGGCCATGAAAACAATAACTATGAAGGTCATCAGTTCAAGATGGACTACATGGACAGCAAATATCGGGCACAGTGTTACTTACAAGAATTGCATGCCACTCAAAATTTCCCGGTCATTGTCGTCAATCCAACTTACATGATTGGTCCTTTTGATTCCGGACCAACATCGGGTAGAATGCTCATAGAGCTCTATAACAACAAACTTCCTGGTTATGCCGGAGGTGGGAAGAACTTTGTATATTCCAAAGATGTTGCTGTTGCCACCGTGAATGCCTTACACATGGGGCGTTTAGGAGAATGCTATATTGTGGGCAATGAAAACTTGTATTTTGGCGAAATGTTTAGCAAAGCTTCCAAAGTTTTCAATAAGCCTTTTAAAATCAAGAAGTTTCCTGGTTTTGCCATTAACATGGTTGGCGCCATCAACTCAATAAAAGCCAAAATGACGGGTAAAGCTCCAAAACTAAGCTACTCCATGGCCAAAATGGCTAGTGTCAAACAATTTTACTCACCAGAAAAAGCCAGGGAAGAACTGCTCTTACCAAGTACCCCTATCGAACAAGCCATCACAGATTGCATGACTTGGTATAAAGAAAATGGCTACATCGCTTAAGATATGATTCATTATCTCCCGCTCCCTGATCAAACTCCTACATTGTCTGGAGGTATCGCTCCTATCTATTTGGCCCTTTTTGGTTTTATTATATTTTGGTTTGGCTCGAAATCAGAGCAAATTAAAGGACGCTACTTTAAGCGTTATAACCACGACACCGCATGGCTTCGCTTCATCTACATGACCAAATGGCTGGGCTTTTTCAGTATGGGCCTTGTTCCGCTCTTGATTTTACTCCTACTTGAACCAAAGCGTTCTATCGCCTATTATGGGCTCAATTTCAGAACAGATACCTTATTATTTAATCTATTGGTCACGTTAGGGTTGTTGGCGTTAGTCATTCCATTAGCCATCTTTTCCGCCAAAAAAGAAAAAAACTTGGTCAATTATCCACAAATCAGGGCCAAGCGTTGGACTAAAAAAACTTATCGGCTGAACCTATTAGGTTGGGCAGTCTATTTATTAGGCTACGAACTGCTCTTCAGAGGTCTCTTGTTGTTTCCGTTAGTAGAAGCATATGGGCTGTGGTTAGCCATTGCAATCAACGTAGCACTCTACTCTGCCACACACATCCCGAAAGGACTCGATGAAACCCTCGGAGCCATTCCTTTGGGCTTTGTCTTGTGTTTACTCACTGTGATGTCTGGCAATATCTGGATTTCCGTCTTGGTGCATATCGGGATGGCCTGGACCAACAGTCTTACTGCACTTAAGTATCACCCCGAAATTCATTACGACCCAACAGCATGAAAGGGTTTAAAAATAAAGTTGCACTCATTACTGGCTCTAGCCAGGGTATCGGTAAAGCTATTGCCCTAGAACTTGCAAAAAAAGGCTGCGTTGTCGTGTTAAACGGGCGCAAGCAAGATAAATTAGAAATCGTAAAGTCAGAGATTGAAAAACTAGGTGGAACGGCACATGCTATAGCTGCTGATGTGAGCAATTTTTCTGAAACACAACAACTCATTGAGCAAACCATTGAGCGTTGTGGCAAACTCGATTTTCTGATCAATAATGTGGGCGTATCAAGCCGAGGTAATATTTCAGAATTACATCCAGATGTACTTCAGCAAGTTTTTGCTAGCAATGTAAACGGTTGTATCTTCCCTACCCAGCTCGCTCTTGCTGAACTGCGCAAAAGCAAAGGAAGTGTCATTTTCATTTCGAGTTTAGCCGCCATTCACGGTTTACCTGGCTTAGCTCCCTATTCAGCTTCCAAAATGGCCCTACAAGCCTTCGCTGAAGCACTAAGAATAGAAGAACATGAGCACCAAATACATGTAGGTATCCTTCGGGTAGCCAAAACGGCAATTGAACACCAAAAACAAACAGTTGGCGCCAATGGCCAATTACAAACCCTAAAAGCACGCACCAACGAAAAAGTTCTTAGTATGGAACGCGTGGCTCAGGACTGCCTCAAGCTCATTGAAAATCGCCGTTTTACAAACACACAAACCCTTCTAGGTAAAATCAATTTATTGCTCAATCGCATCTCACCACTTCTAGTTGAGCGCATTTTAATAAAAAATATCCACCGTTTTAAAGAAGAAAGCCAATGATCGGACAAGATTTTGAAAAGATCCATTTTGACATTTGGGGTTTTCATTTTCTTGAGCCCAATGCACTTATCGGCGACCTGATTTTATTTAGTATCGCTTTTTACTTTTCGCTTAAGATCAAAAATCTCAATAATCAACATCCATTTTTCAAAAACTGGCAACGCTTTTACTTTGTGTTTAGCCTGAGTTTTTTAATAGGCGGAATCGGTCATTTTTGTTTCAACTATTTGGGTTTATGGGGCCGCTACCCTTCTTGGATTATCGGTATGCTCGCAACTTATTTTATTTGTTTGGCTCAAATTAGTCTTTGGCCTAAACAAAATCAACAACAGCTCTTTAAAAATTTAGCAGCTTTACTTTTAATCATTGGAATCGCTCTTGAAATCTATGTTTTCAATACGCAAAACCTCAGTCTAGATCAAAGCAAAGGGCTCACAATTCCTTCCATTATCAGTGGGATCGGTTTTGTGTTTTCATTATTTATTCTTGGCATTTATTACCAAAGAACCATTCATCCGCAATTCAAATATTTTTGGATGGCAGTGTTAACCCTATTACCGAATGCGTATATTCAGGGGCAAAAGCTCAACCTTGCGCCGTGGTTCGACCGCAACGACTTCAGCCATATTCTTCTTGGCATCTCCTTGTTCCTTTACTGGAAAGGCATCAAGGCTTACAAAGGTTAGTTTCTCAATTACTCAGCATAAAAAAAGGCGAGCCAAAAGACCCGCCTTTACAAAATTGTTTATTTTCTTACCAACGGTAGTAGAAACCTACTGTACCTGTCATGTATTTTGAAAGGTCACCATCGATTTTGAAAAGTTTAGCATAAGACCAATCGATCAAAATACCTGTGTGCTCGTTAACTTTTACAGTTGGTGAAACACCAAAAGTAAGGGCAACCATGTCGTCACCGCGAAGCATATATGTATCGTTAAAGATCATGTTGCCGTTGTTCAAAAGACCAACACCGCCATGAAGCGTTAAACCCAACTTAGATTCAGCGTTAGCCATACCGATTACATCAGCACCTAATTGTAAGGTCAAGCGTGAAAGGTTGTCGTCACCAAGGTAATCGATACCTGCATCAAGTTTAGTTTGAATATTTTTAGCGAGGTTATAAGAAACACCTCCGTTTAAAGAAAGTCCTGTACCGAGCTCTCCGCCGAAATGTGCACCGTGGTTGAGTTGAATACCCCATTTACCTGTTTGAGCAAAACTTAAAGTTCCTGCTAAAAGCGCGAATGCAAGTGTAATTTTTTTCATTGTTTTCAATTTTATTAAACGAAGATATTCATTTCTACTGACATGCCGCTAAATTCAAGGTTTTTTTTGAATCCAACCCTTATTTCTCCTATTTTTGCAACAATTCGATTTTTAAATTCAAATCGAATTACTGGCTCCGTGGCGCAACTGTCCTTTTAGGATTTCAGTTGCCCCACAAACCAAAACGGCTCCGTGGCGCAACTGTATAGCGCACTGGATTTCGGCTCCAGCGGTTGGGGGTTAGAATCCCTCCGGGGTCACTAAAGCGGAGATTTGATCAATTTTGATTGGATCTCCGTTTTTTATTTCCGATAAAACCTTTGATAATGAATGTGTTAAGTGAAAGAAAACATTCGTTCGAAAAGTTAGAACTCGCCCCTTTTGCTTGTCGTAAGTGAATCCATCTGGAAACAAAATGTGTTGCAACTTGTGCTTATCAAACATATTTGCTGAACCCCATATTTTACTAAGGTTCTTGGCTATTTGAAGGCCATTTTTGATGCATTTTTTCAGGTTAGAACTCGTCAGGTTGGGGTTCATGAGTTTTTGCTCCAAAATTGAAATCTCCTCCCGATACTTTTCGCTGTATTTGGTGTAAATCAAGGTATCAATCTTACCAATTGCGTAGCGTTCTTCCATCTGCTCCAAGTCTTTTTTAACTTGCGTCAATTTAGATTTCGTCACCATCATTTCATTGGCATCTTCCTTAGACAACTCCAACAAAGTGTATTGCATGACTTCAGGTGCTACATCCTTCTCCACTCCTTTCAAATCCAATTGGTATTCATTCAGAAGGTTTTCGAAAGCCACGTGCAATTTTTTAGCACTGTAATTGACCCCAGCGCATTTCTTTTGACATTTGTAATAGAACAGGTCTTTTGATTTTACATAGAAGCCAGTCATTAAATGATTGCAGGTTGGACAACGCAAAGATTTCTTTAGAGGCAAGTCCAAAGACATGGTTTCATAGGTTTTACTGACCACTTTACTCGCAGGAGCATGAATGGACAAGAAATCTTCTTGTGAAACCAAAGGTTCGTGTTGGCCCTGAATGATTTCACCTGGAAGCATTTTTGAGATGAGAATCCCACAATAAAACGGATTGTTAAAAATATCGTGCAAGCGTTTTTCATCAATCTTCATTCCCTGAGCATTCAGCTTACGGACAATTTCTGCTGAACTGTATGTATTATGGCGTCTCCATTGAAAAGCTTGTCTGAGCAAGTCCCCTTCTGCTGTAACAACAATTTCCCAATCTACTGCTCTGTGGTGCTTCTTGAGGTTTTGATATCCTCTAGGTGGCATCCAGAGCCAATAACCTTTGCGAAGTAATTCGGTCATACCAGTTTTGGTCTTGTCTCTGCGCATTTCGTTGTCAAAACGGCTTAATAGAAAGAAGAAATCTTGTTGCATGATTCCTCCTGCATTAGAAGTATCTACCTTTTGTGTGACGGCGATCAGCGTAATTCCTTGTTTCTTGAGTTCATCAGCAATGTATGAGGCATTGGCCCCTGAACGAGAGAAACGGTCGTAGGAATAGATCAGGATGTATCCGATGGTCGAATTCTGTCGAGCATATTTAATCATGCGCTGAAATTCTTTGCGTTCATCGGTTTTTGCGGATTCATAGGTTCCACCAAAATACTCCGCAACTTCAAATCCGTTTTTCAAAGCATAATCCTCACAGTATTTCTTTTGAGTGGCCAAACTCGTATTGTTTTCGGCCTGCTCTTTGGTAGAAACACGTGTGTAGATAATGGCTTTTTTGCGCAAGTTCTGCTTTGTGCTAATTCCGTAAAGCTTTTCAAAATCTTTAATTCTGCTCATGACTTCTTTTCAAGGTATGTTGAATGACTAATTCACAATAAGTTTCTAGCGTTGCTAGCATTTGTTCTGCAACCTCCTTTGTGACCTTTTTACGCTTTCTAATTTTTTCAATAATTAATTTTCTTTTTTCTTCTAAACTCAGCTCCATCCTTACCTCTGGATGTGTTTGAATTCCTAGTTCTTAGGTCATTCATACTGATTTTCAAATGATCCGAGTTATTCGGTATCTAATTTGTATTTGGTGGTATTTGTGCATTGCACAACCTTTCCTTTTTGGGTTTTAATCGAAATATCTTGATAGCCATTTCTTAAAATAAGGTCTTGAACTTTATTGAAGTTCGAAACACTGCTATTCTTGGTTACCTTTATAGTTTCGGGTCTTTTACTTTTATCATTGAAGTTAATTTCGATTTTAGAGATATCCTCTTGTTTCAGCAGTTTAAGAACCATCGCTTCATCTTTGGATAATATGTTTTGGAATTCTGAACATTCGTCCTCACCAAGGTCTGCTATCAATTCTTTGATTATTTCAAATAATGAAATACTCATATACGAATTACTCATAAATCTATTTAATTCATGAAAATCCGCTTCATTAGCTTTCCCCACTTCCTTATTATAGAAAAAGACTTCCCCATTTTCATTGATAAAAATTCGATGGTCCGCTCTAGTAATAATCAAATCAAGAAGAAGATTCTCAAGGACAGTAGATTTCATTGAATTTATAAACTCAATAAAATCTGCTGATTTAAAAATTTTTTCTAACTCTGTTTTTGATACTTGAGAATTAAGTGAAGCAAAATAGTTAATCAATTCTTCTTGCCCTTTCATCAATTCATCGTGTTTAGAGAGCATACACAATTCAACTTTTAATTGCTTTATTAGCTCCAAGGGTAAATTATATGCCCTTAATTTTTGAATGAGCTTAATCCAAAATGCTTCAGCAAGGTTAAATGTATAGGTTGCCCCTAAAGGATTACTTTTGAGAAGCAACTCCATTTTATCCCAATGATTAAGAATTCGAGCAGGAATATCTAAACTTTTACGGCTATACCTTGGAGTACGCAAGTAATCAAGAGGGTCATTATTTTGACTATCAATTATCTCGAAGCCTTTTGTGTAAGTGTCGAATTTATTTTTCATACTTCAAATTTATAAAAAAAAATAACATGTGTTACATTAATGTAAGATGTATTATTTATATTTGCTAAAAAAGAGGAAATGGAATATCTCGATGGCAAATATCTACATGTGTGTGGTTTTGAATTGTGTGGACGCTCATTTTATGGGCGACAAAATCAAGTATATTGCTCAACACAATGTAAACAAGCGTACAATAATCGCAAGTCCAGTGCAATCAACAAAGCCACTAAAGGATCAGATCTTAAAATTAAAAAGGCTGTTCGAATCTTACTAAGTATATTCAGGGCTGACAAGGAAGGAAAATTTGTTATTAATCAAGTTGACCTTATTTCAAAAGCTTTTCCCTTTGATTTACCTACATTAAAAATAAAGGATGACCGATATAACGGTGTTATGTACTGTTTTGGTTCTTTTTGTTTTTATCAAGAAGGTGGGAATTATATTTTTTACAAAATCTAACAAAAATGGCACACGTACCTTTTAACCATTTCGATGCATCTGCATTCAATAACTTTGTTCCAGAAGCGACAAAGACTTCTAGGAATAACGCTTTACAAACCATTTTAATTATCGGGGGGCTTGCAATTGGAATTTGGGCAATCTACAGAGTCGTACAAACACAAGTCGAGCAAGAAATAACAAAAAAACAATCGTAATCCTTCGTCAATTACACTTCCTTACTTATATGAAGTGTGAAAAATAATCCACATTAAAGTGATTCAATACGGATTTTTCAGTTTGACGATGTATGTATTCGAATAAATGCGGGTATATGCGGGTATATGTGGGTGAATTCGTTTTAATTTGGATTAATGCGAATATTTGATCAATAAAAATTTAATAATGTTTGGATACTCGAATAATGACGCTCAAACTTTTGTAAAAGATAGGGTCAAATTTCTTTAGGATACGCTCTCACCCCCTCCCTATCGGTTGATACAATCCATTCTCAATGCAAAGGCGCGCGAAGTCTGCTGGTGTTTTGGCGTTGAGGGCTTTGAAAAGTTTGGAGCGAATGGCGTCAATACTTTTCTTAGTAATTCCCAGTCGTTTTGCGA
>JACCDH010289087.1_pt1 | contig 15326 bp, 14 predicted proteins | sample 7442481 | NCBI WGS metagenome assembly JACCDH01 (sample SAMN15323433, study PRJNA562643) | freshwater metagenome | isolation source: river surface water | place: USA:Blue River Watershed | collected 2017-08-15
ATGTTCTGTCATCGTCGCCAGCGGCCTAGCGCGACAGGCTCTTAATTATTTCCCGGCTTGCTGCCAGCAATCCGGCATCGCCGAGTGCCAGCATCAGGGCGACCACCAGCAGGCCTGTCATCAGCAGTCCGACGATCGCATGCGACCAGTCACGTGGGCTAGGCCAGCCGGCCAGAAGACATTGCGCGGTCAGTAGTTTCAGCCCGGCGCCGTGGGCAGACAGCAGTGGCAGTGTGGCCGATTCCATGAACGCCCAGCCGCCCGCCGGCATCAGCGCCAGCGGCGCCAGCCCCACCGGGACGCTGTTCCACCAGCGCAGTCGCGCGAACATCACCGAGCCCAGCACCCAGCCACCCTCCGGCTTACGCCTCGGGATGACCGACAGTGATACAGGCTTCGCCCCCATCAGCAGGCCCGCACTGAAATGCAACAGCTCGTGAGCGACGGTGCCGGGCCAGATCGACAATGCGTACAGCCAGGGGAAGCGCCGCAGCCAGAGCAGCAGTAGCAGCAGTGTGATCAGAGCCAGCAGATGGGTCGAGAGTGTCGGCGTCAGTGCGATGGTCGGCAGGTGAACGGACATAGCGGCGTGCATGGCCTCGCATTGTAAGCGCGTGATGCACCGCTGTGCTGCACACAACCCCGGTCCATCGAGTATTCGATGAATTCTCAAACCGGCAAGTCTTTATGCGCCCCTTCGTTCAACCTATACTGGCCGATAAAAAATCGACGCCAGTCATGCCGCCCATCCTCAATCCAGTCAGCGCAACAGTCAGCTCAAGCGAGCAGTTTTATGCGCAGCTTGCGCCGGTAATCTTGCTGGACGAACTCACGCAGCCTGAACATTATCGGACAGCGCCCAGAGACTGGTATGTGTTCATCACCGATGTGCGCGGCTCGACGGCTGCGGTCGCCGCCGGCCGCTACAAGGAAGTCAACACGCTCGGCGTAGCCAGCATCCTCAGCGCACAAAATGTCTGTCCGGGTGTCGAGTTCCCCTTTGTTTTTGGTGGCGATGGAGCGACGCTGTTGCTGCCACCCGGTTGCCGTGAGGCTGTCAGCCAGTCGCTCGCCGCACTGGCTTTCAAGTCCCGGCAAGAGTTCGGGCTGGAACTGCGGGTCGGCTGCGTGCCCGTCGCCGACATTCTTGACCGGGGCTTTCAGCTGCTGGTCGCGCGCCGCCAGCTCAGCGAGGGCAATCACGTTGCACTGTTCGCGGGCGGCGGCCTGAACGAGGCGACTGCCATGGTCAAGTCGCCCGACGGACGTTATCTGATACACCAGGAAGCCGAGTCGCCGCCGGCTGTGGAAGGACTGGAATGCCGCTGGTGCGCGGTGCCATCGCGGCGTGACGGCATGCTCTCGCTGATCGTTCACGCAGACGGCGAGCATCTGCCGCTCTACCGGGAGCTGCTGTCGTCCCTGCAGCAGATCGTACCGGAGGCAATGCCCATCACGCCGCACAATCTGCCTGATCGCTGGCCGCCGGAATTTCTGATGCACGAATCCCGCATGAAGAAGCAGGGCAGGCTCGCACAATGGCTGCACTATATGGGCGTCGCTGCGCTGACGGGCTTGCTGACGGTGATCGTGAAGCGCACCCGTGATGATCCGGAGTCCGCCGCCGGTCGCTATATTGCCAGCCTGTGCAAGAACAATGATTATCTGAAGCTGGATGATTACCTGAGAATGGTCATCGACGTCACTCATGCGCAGCGTGAGGCTATCGCGGGATTGCTCGAGGACGCGCGCCGGCGCCACGGCATCCGCTGGGGCTGGCATTTTTCTGGGGCAGCGCTGTTCACCTGCGCGGTGCGTTCGCCCGAAATACATCTGCACTTCGTCGATGGCGACGAGGGTGGCTACACTGCCGCTGCGCGCGATATGGATGCGCGCTCAGCCCAACAAGAGGAAACAGAATGACCGCCTTACTGAATGAGCTCAGTGCCTCAGAGCTGGCGAAGCAGCTTGCCTGCCGCGACATTACCGCTCGCGAGCTGGTCCGGGCCTGTCTGGATCGTATTGCGCTGCGTGAACCGCAGGTGCAGGCATGGACCTGTCTCGATGCCGACGCCGCACTCGCACACGCAAAGCAGCTGGACGAGGCGCCGGTGCAAGGGTTGTTGCATGGGCTGCCGATCGGTGTGAAAGACCTGTTTGATACCCATGACATGCCGACCACCTACGGCTCGGCGATCTACGCGGACCATCGGCCTGCCGCCGATGCTGCGGTCGTGGCGCTGTGCCGCGAGCAGGGCGCGATCATGCTGGGCAAGACGGTGACCACCGAATTCGCCACCTTCACGCCGGGCAAGACGCGCAATCCGCGCCGGCTCACGCATACGCCGGGCGGTTCATCCAGCGGTTCGGCGGCAGCCGTCGCCGATCAGATGGTGCCGCTGGCATTTGCGTCGCAGACGGCCGCCTCGGTGATCCGCCCTGCGGCATTTTGCGGCATCGTTGGCTACAAGCCCAGTTTCGGTCTGGTGAATCGCGCGGGTGTGAAAGCCTTGTCCGATTCGCTCGACACGCTCGGATTTCTCGCGCGGTCCGTGCCGGATGTCGCGCTGTTTGCTGCCGCCGCGACCGGCGATCACGGGCTGATGAAGCTGGACGTCTCGTCCACGCCCCGGGTCGCGCTGTGCCGTACCCACGAATGGGCGCAGGCCGACGACGACACGCAGCGTGCGATGGAACAGGCAGCGCGCGGGCTGGCGAGGGCGGGCGTGCCGGTGCGTGAGATTGAATTACCCGCCGCTTTCGCCGGGCTGCTTCAGGCGCAGAGGGACATCATGAGCGCCGATCTGTATCGCTCGCTCGCGCATGAGCGTCTGCACCACGCCGATAAGCTCAGTCCCGGTCTGCGCGATCTGCTCGCCGCGGGGCAGCAAGTCTCTGTCGAGCAGTACCGCGCTGCGCAGCAGTTGGCGCATTCTGCGCGCAGCGGGCTGTCATCAGCATTCGGCGAGTATGAGGTGGTGATTGCGCCCAGCGCGCGCGGCGAGGCGCCCGCGACACTGGCGCAGACAGGCGACCCGGTCTTCGGGCGCGTCTGGACCTTGCTGGGGCTGCCCTGCGTCCATCTGCCGTTCACACAGGGCGCGACTGGCATGCCGGTGGGCTTGCAGGTCATCGGACGCCACGGCGAGGATAAAGTCGCGCTCAGGGTGGCCGCCTGGCTGGTGCATCGGTTGTCACAGGACTGACACAAAAATCCCCGGGATATTCAGAACCTGTCCCGTCAGGTCGGTGGCAAGGCAGTGCTGACACTGCCAGCGGCCTGACGAGACAGGTTATTAAGGGTTCTGTCAGGATCGGGCTCTATAGTCAGCCGCGTAATGAATCTCAGGTTTGCGTGCGGCATGCGGCTGCGGGTCGGTTTGCTGCGCGTTCATTCAATGCCCATCCCGGCCCGCTTGGAGACATCATGAAATCGATCATTGCTGCGCTGGCCCTGACTGGCTTGTTTGTCGTGAACCCTTCGCTGGCCGCCACCGAGCAGCAGAATAAAATGGCTACCTGTAACAAGGAAGCCGCCGGCAAGAAAGGCGATGAGCGCAAGGCATTCATGAAAGACTGCCTGAGCAAGAAGCCTGAAGCACCGGCCGAGGCGCCGAAGAACGCGCAGCAGAACAAGATGGCCACCTGTAACAAGGAAGCGGCCGGCAAGAAGGGCGACGAGCGCAAGCAGTTCATGAGCGAGTGCCTGAAGGCTAAATAAGCCCGCCGAACGTCTGCCCGAATTCAGCTGAAACAGCCCCCTGCCGCGCAGGGGGCTTTTTTTTCATCGGAGATGTTCATCAGGAGATGGACGAGCAGGGTGTTCACCAAGTAAATTCCTGCTTTCGGCTTCGCGCGATGCAAAGGCCGATACATTGCCAAAATGGCACGCATGCATCTGCCGGCCGAGACACCGGCAGAGCGTCCGTCAAAGTAACCAGATAAACAGAACAACGATGGAGAACCGCTGATGTCGCATCAAGTCAAATACCTGTTGTCCGAAGACCGTATCCCCAAGAGCTGGTACAACATTCAGGCTGATCTGCCCAAGCCTCTGCCGCCGGTGCTCCATCCGGGCACACTGCAGCCCATCGGCCCGGACGACCTCGCGCCGCTGTTCCCGATGGAGCTGATCATGCAAGAGGTCACGCAGGAGCGCGAGATCGAGATTCCCGAGCCGGTGCGCGATGTGTATCGCCTGTGGCGTCCTGCGCCCCTGTACCGCGCGCATGCGCTGGAAAAAGCACTGGGCACCCCGGCGAAGATTTTCTACAAATACGAAGGCGTCAGCCCGGCGGGCAGCCACAAGCCGAATACCGCGATCCCTCAGGCGTTCTACAACAAGCAGGCCGGCGTGAAGCGCCTGACCACAGAAACCGGCGCGGGTCAGTGGGGCACCTCGCTGTCGTTTGCAGGTTCGCTGTTCGACGTCGATGTGACCGTGTTCCAGGTGCGAGTGTCTTACGACCAGAAACCGTATCGCCGCGCAGTGATGGAAACCTATGGCGCGAAATGCGTGCCCTCGCCGTCGAATGAAACCAATTATGGCCGTTCAGTGCTGGAGAAGACGCCGAATCATCCGGGCAGTCTGGGCATTGCGATTTCCGAAGCGGTCGAGGTCGCCGCGACGAATGACGACACCAAGTACGCGCTCGGCTCGGTGCTCAATCATGTGCTGATGCACCAGACCATCGTCGGTATCGAATCGATGGAGCAGATGGCGATGGCCGATGCCTATCCCGACGTCATCGTCGGCTGCACCGGTGGCGGTTCCAACTTTGCCGGCATCACCTTCCCGTTCATCGGCGCCGGCCTGCGCGGCGGTCCGAAGCCCCGCATCGTCGCGGTCGAACCGGCCGCCTGTCCGTCGCTCACGCGCGGCAAGTATGCGTATGACTTTGGCGATACCGGCCAGATGGCGCCGCTGACCAAGATGCACACGCTGGGTTCCTCATTCACGCCGCCGGGCTTCCATGCCGGTGGCCTGCGCTATCACGGCATGGCGCCGCTGGTGTCGCACCTGAAAGAGCTGGGCCTGATCGAGGCCACCGCCTACCACCAGACCGAGTGTTTTGCCGCGGGCGTGCTGTTTGCCCGTCACGAGGGCATCGTTCCGGCACCAGAAGCCAACCATGCGGTCAAGGGCGCGATTGAAGAAGCGCTGCGCTGCAAGCGCGAGGGCAAGAGCGAGGTCATTTTGTTCAACCTGTGCGGCCATGGTCATTTCGACATGGCAGCCTATTCCAGCTATTTCGCCGGTAATCTCAAGGACGAGAAATACGACGAGAAAGAACTGGCGATGGCACTCGCAGGTCTGCCCAGCGTGCCGGAAGCGGCCTGATCGTCAGCAACGCATGAAGAGTAAAAACACCGGGCGCATGCCCGGTGTTTTTTTGTGAACCACCGCTTTGCCGGAACAGGGCCGGACTCTCTCGCTGGCCGGCGCGCAGACCAGTGCAGAAAACCGCAATCTGCCACTGCCGCTGATGCCGCTGCTGGGGCGACAAGTGCTGCTGCAGCCGGAGACAAACTCTCTGGCAAAATAGCGATGAAGAGGCAATGAGGACAGAGCACAATATGCACGTACTGCTGGTGGAAGATGACATGGTGCTGGCCGATGGCGTTGCCCGGATCCTGCGCGGCCATAGCATGGTGGTCGATGTCGTTCACAATGGTGACGATGCCGACCGGGCGCTGCAATCGAGGGAGATGTCGGTCGCGGTGCTGGACATCGGACTGCCCGGCATCGATGGTTTTGAGGTCGTGCGCCGGCTTCGCGCGCGCGGCAGCAGCTTGCCAGTCTTGTTGCTGACGGCGCGCGATGACGTGCAAGACCGGGTGCGCGGGCTGGAAACGGGCGCCGATGATTATCTGGTCAAGCCGTTTGCGGCGCCGGAACTGGTGGCGCGCCTGAAAGCGCTCGTCCGTCGCGGCAATCCGCGGCCGGCAGATCTGCAACTGGGCGGTCTGCAGCTCGATCCTTTCGCGCGCCGGGCAACGATCGACGGCCAGATCATCGAGCTGTCTGCCCGCGAATGGGCGGTGCTGGAATACCTGATGCAGCACGCATCGCGGGTCGTCTCCAAGCAGCAGATCATCGATGCCATTCTGCCCTGGGGCGAGGAAGTCACGCTCAATGCGGTCGAGGTCTATGTCTCGCGCATACGCGCCAAGATCGCGCGCGCGGGCATTGCGATCAAGACCATCCGCGGTTTCGGTTACATGCTCGAACCGACTACCCGCTGATTTCGCTCTGATGAGTCTTCGGGTCAAGCTGCTGAAATGGCTGGTGGTGCCGCTGGTCGCGGTCAACCTTGCCGGCGCGGCGGCCGTCTACTGGCTGGCGTGGATACCTGCACAGACCGCTTTCGATCAGAGCCTTGCCGATGCCGCCTGGGCCCTGGTGCCGCATGTGCAGGACACCGGCGATTCCGTCGAACTCAGACTGTCGCAGCAGGCCGAGCAGGTACTGCGCGTCGATCATTTCGACCAGACCTATCTCGTGGTGCGCGATATTGAAGGCAGAACCATCGCCGGCGACCGTGATTTCCCGCCCCTTCACGTGCCCGCCCGCGACAATACCTGGGAAGCCTATCTGTCCGATATGCGCGGTGAGGATGTGCGCGTGATCTCGCTGCGCACGCAGGTTGGCGGCGAAACAGTGCTGATCGGCGTGGCCGAGACGCGGGTCAAGCGCTTTCAGTTCAAGCTGCGCATCCTGTTGTCGCTGTTGCTGCTTGAGCTGTTGCTGATCATTTTGATACCGGCAGTGATCTGGCTGGCGCTCAATCGGGGCCTGATGCCGCTGCGCGAGATGCAGGAAAACCTTCAGAGCCGCAAATTGGATGACCTGTCGGCATTGCAGGCCACCAATGCGCCGGTCGAGCTGGCGCCGTTCATTCATGCGATCAATGATTTGCTCTCCCGTGTGCAGGACAGCGCGCGCGCGAAACAGGATTTTCTGGCGAATGTCGCGCACCAGCTGCGCACGCCGCTGGCCGGTTTCAAGGCGCAGCTGGAGTGGCTGCAGGCCCAGCACAAGAACGATCCGGACACCTCAGGCTCGGTATCGCTGATGATGGCCTCCACCGAGCGCATGGTCCGGCAGGCGAATCAGCTGCTGGCGCTGGCACGTTCCGAGCCGGGTGGTTTTGCGCGTGAGCGGCTGGAGCGCTTGTCGCTCGATCAGCTGGTGTCCGAATCAGTTCAGCAATTTGTGGAAGAGGCGCAAAAGAAAAACATCGATATCGGCTTTCATCTGCAACCGACCTATGTCAACGGTGACCGCTTCCTGCTGCGCGACATGGTCGACAATCTGGTGGACAATGCGATCCGCTACTCGCCGCAAGGCGGCGCCGTCACGGTCAGCTGCACCCAGAACGATGGCTGTGGCGTGCTCAAGATTGAAGACGACGGTAATGGCATCCCAGAGTCGGAGCAGGACAAGATCTTCAGCCGCTTCTATCGACTCGACCGTTCGCAGCCCGGCAGCGGTCTGGGGCTCGCTATCGTGCGCGATATCGCCAAAGACCATGATGCGGCGATCGAAGTGCGCCTCGGATCGCACGGGCGCGGCACCGTATTCATTGTGCGCTTTCCCAAAGTGGATTCCTGACCGGAGGCCTGACTGAGCAGCGTCGGTGGGCGGCCGTCTGCTTTGCCGGCGCCGGATTTGTTGGATAATCCCGTCTTTGGGTTTTTCGGCGGAGCTTCGCTGGTGTACAGCGTCAAGGAAATTTTCTACACGCTTCAGGGCGAAGGCGCGCAAGCCGGTCGGCCGGCGGTCTTTTGCCGATTTGCCGGCTGCAATCTCTGGTCGGGCCGGGAGGCGGACAGGGCAAGCGCGATCTGCCGTTTCTGCGACACCGATTTCGTCGGCACGGATGGCCAGCTGGGTGCGAAGTACGATGGCGCAGAGGCGCTGGCAGCGACCATTGCCGCGCAGTGGCCGGCGGGCAGAGCGAATCGCTATGTGGTGTTTACCGGCGGCGAGCCATTGCTGCAGCTGGATCAGGCGCTGGTCGCTGCGATGCATGCGCAAGGCTTCGAGATCGCAATTGAAACCAATGGCAGCTTGCCCGTGCCGCCCGGTGTCGACTGGGTGTGCGTCAGCCCCAAGCAGGGCGCGCCGCTGGTCGTCAACGAGGGCGACGAGATCAAGGTCGTGATACCGCAAGCATCGCAAGACCTTGATGCGCTCGGCGCGCTGAAGTTCCGGCATTTTTTCCTGCAGCCGATGGACGGCCCGGACAAAGAAAAACATACTCGCCTTGCCATTGACACCTGCAAGGCCAACCCGCAGTGGCGGCTGTCGCTGCAAACTCACAAGCTGCTGCACATACCCTGAACGAAGCACCTGATGATCACCATTACCCGCAAACTGGAATTCGATGCCGGGCATCGCATTCCTGATCACAAAAGCCAGTGCCGCAATCTGCACGGGCATCGCTACACGATAGAGATCACTCTGATCGGTGACGTGATCGAAGAGGAAGGCAGCTCCGACAACGGCATGCTGATGGATTTCTCCGATGTGAAGGCGCTGGCCAATCAGCATCTGGTGCATCTTTGGGACCATGCATTTCTGGTCTACGAAAAAGACAAGCCGATGAGGGATTTTCTTGCCAGCCTCCCGGATCACAAGACCGTCGTCATCAACAAGATTCCCACGGTAGAAAATCTTGCGCGCACCGCTTTCGATATCCTGAAGCCGGTGTACCGGGACCGTTACGGCACCGGCCTCAGGCTGCACCGCATCGTGCTGCACGAGACACCGAACTGCTGGGCCGAGGTGACGCAATCCTGATGAGCGACGACGCCTTCATGCGCATGGCGCTCCATGCAGCGGCCGAAGCCCAGCGCGTGGGCGAGGTGCCGGTGGGCGCCGTGCTGGTCAAGGATGGCGAGGTAATTGCGATCGGCCACAACCGGCCTGTCAGCGGGCATGATCCCACCGCACATGCCGAGATCGCCGCGTTGCGAACTGCTGCGCAAAAACTGGGTAATTACCGGCTCCCCGGCTGCACGCTGTATGTCACGCTGGAGCCCTGCGCGATGTGTGCCGGCGCGATGATGCATGCACGGCTGGCGCGCGTGGTCTTCGGCGCGAGCGACCCGAAGACCGGCGCCTGCGGTTCGGTGCTGAACCTGTTCGCCGAGCCACGGCTGAATCACCATACGGAAATACAGGGCGGGGTGCTGGCGGAAGAATGCGGCACAATGCTGTCTGGATTTTTTGCGGAGCGCCGCCGTCAGATGCGAAATGCCTGATGAACACGACAGCAAATCAACGATGAAGCCTTTGCCACGCCAGATAGCGATTGTCGCGCCCAGCGGGTATGCGACGGACGAGGCCGCGTATCAACGCGGCCTGCAGCGCTTGCGTGCGCAGGGCCATATCGTGCATGACCTGTCGGCCGGTGCGTCACGTCATCAGCGTTTCGCGGCCACGGATGCGGAGCGCATCGCCCAGCTGCATGCCGCCGCCGCTCATCCCGATGCCGAGATCGTGATCGCGCTGCGTGGCGGCTATGGCCTCTCCCGGCTGCTGCCCGAGATTGATTTTCCGCTGCTGGCAGGCAGCGGCAAGCTGTTCGTCGGTCACAGCGACTTCACGGCGCTGCAGATGGGCCTGCTGGCTCACGGGGCGAGCAGTCTCGCAGGGCCGATGATCTGCGATGATTTTTCGCGCGACGACCTCAGCGAGTTCACGCAGACGCATTTCTGGCAGGCGCTGTCCGGGAATTCATTCAGCGTGCGCATCGACGCCGGCGGCAATCCGTCCGTGAGCGTGGAGGGCACGCTCTGGGGCGGCAATCTGGCGCTGCTGTCGCATCTGGCAGGCACGCGCTGGATGCCTGAGGTCGGGCGGGGCATCCTGTTTGTCGAGGATATCAACGAGCATCCGTACCGGGTCGAGCGCATGCTGCTGCAGCTGATGCATGCGGGCGTGCTGCAAGCTCAGCGCGCCATCCTGTTGGGTGATTTCTCCGGCTACCGGCTGACCGACTATGACAATGGCTATGATTTTGCCGCGATGGTCGCTTACCTGCGGGCCCGGCTGGATGTGCCGGTGCTGACCGGCCTGCCGTTTGGTCATGTTCGCGACAAGCTGAGTCTGCCCATCGGCGGGCATTGCCGGCTCAAGGCTGATGCCGGCGGCTTCAGCCTGCAGTTGTCCCGCTAGCGCAACTGCCCTCAGTCTCGCCCCCGGCCCAAGCCAGCGGCGGGTGATAAAATCGCAGTCTTTCCAATGAGCGGTCGCCGTTTTTCCCGGCGGCGTGTCCGGCGGCACCTCCGTTGTGCCGAACCCGCGAACCCCGCCGACCCCGCGTCAATCCTTTTTATCCAATCTTGCTCTGTTAGGCCATTCCTTGCTCTCCACCGCAAATATCACGATGCAGTTCGGCGCACGGCCGCTGTTTGAAAATATCTCCGTCAAGTTTGGCGACGGCAATCGCTACGGCCTGATCGGCGCCAACGGCTGCGGCAAATCGACATTCATGAAAATCCTCGGCGGCGACCTTGACCCCAGTGGCGGCAATGTCAGTCTGGACGTGAACGAGCGGCTGGGCAAGTTGCGGCAGGATCAGTTTGCGTATGAAGAGATGCGCGTGCTGGATGTGGTGATGATGGGTCATACTGAAATGTGGGCCGCGATGACGGAGCGCGACGCGATCTATGCGAACCCCGAGGCGACCGATGACGATTACATGAAGGCGGCCGATCTGGAAGCGAAGTTTGCCGAATATGACGGCTATACCGCCGAGGCGCGTGCCGGTGAATTGCTGTCCGGCGTGGGCATACCCACCGACCAGCATCAGGGACAGATGAGCGCGATCGCGCCCGGCTGGAAACTGCGCGTGCTGCTGGCCCAGGCTTTGTTCTCGAATCCGGATATCCTGCTGCTCGACGAGCCGACCAACAACCTCGACATCAATACCATTCGCTGGCTGGAAGACGTGCTCAATGAGCGTGATTCGACGATGATCATCATCTCGCACGACCGGCACTTCCTGAACCAGGTCTGCACGCACATGGCCGACATGGACTACGGCACGCTGAAGATCTATCCCGGCAATTACGATGATTACATGCTGGCTTCCGCGCAGGCGCGCGCGCAGCAGCTGGCGGCGAATGCGAAGGCCAAGGAAAAGATCGCCGAACTGCAGGATTTCGTGCGTCGCTTCTCGGCCAACAAATCCAAGGCACGTCAGGCGACTTCCCGCGCGCGACAGATCGACAAGATCAAGGTCGAGGACGTGAAGCCTTCATCGCGGCAGAATCCGTACATTCGTTTCGAGGGCGAGAAAAAGCTGCATCGTCTGGCGGTCGAGGCGCAGGGCTTGTCGAAAGCCTACGACCGGACATTGTTCAGGAACTTCAGCATCGCGGTCGAAGCCGGTGAAAAAATCGCCATCATCGGCGAGAACGGCGCAGGCAAGACCACACTGCTGCGCTGTCTGGGCGGCGAGACCTGCGGATTGGCGGCAGACAGTGGCAGCGTCAAATGGGCCGAGAATGCCAGCGTCGGCTATATGCCGCAGGATCCGACCGAGGAATTCGCCAACGACAAAAGTCTGACCGACTGGATGGGCTACTGGACGCAGGAAGGCGATGACGATCAGGCAGTGCGCTCTATTCTGGGTCGCCTGCTGTTCTCCGGCGACGAAGTGAAAAAGTCGGTCAAGGTGCTGTCCGGTGGCGAAAAGGGCCGCATGATGTACGGCAAGCTGATGCTGGGTCGTCACAATGTGCTGCTGATGGATGAGCCGACGAACCATATGGACATGGAATCCATCGAATCGCTGAACATCGCTCTGGAAAAATACGCGGGCACCCTCATCTTCGTCTCGCATGATCGCGAGTTCGTGTCCTCGCTGGCGACCCGGATTCTTGAAATTCGCAACGGCGAGATCATCGATTTCAAGGGAAGCTATGATGAATATCTGGCTTCTCAGGGCATTCAGTAATCGCCCTGGATAATTGCATTCAATACAGCAGCAGCCTGGCAGGCGGAGAGCACGCATGGAAATCAAGACCGTTGAATTCGAGCGACCCTCGGGCGAGGGCGCAAGCTGTGTCGCCTCGGCCTGGGCGCGGGTACCCGATCCGCTGACGCCGGAAAGGCGCTCGCAGCTGAAAGACCAGATCCGGCGTTTGCTGAAAGAAAAAGAAGCGGTACTGGTCGCGCATTACTACGTAGACGCCGATCTGCAGGACCTTGCGGAAGAGACCGGCGGCTGCGTGTCCGACTCGCTGGAAATGGCGCGCTTTGGCCGCGATCATCAGGCAAAGACGCTGGTCGTTGCCGGCGTGCGCTTCATGGGCGAGACCGCAAAGATACTCTCGCCTGAAAAAACCGTGCTGATGCCAGACCTCGATGCGACCTGTTCGCTGGATCTTGGCTGCCCGGCGGACGAGTTCGCCGCATTCTGCGATGCGCATCCCGACCGTACCGTGGTGGTCTATGCGAACACCAGCGCAGCGGTGAAGGCGCGCGCCGACTGGATGGTGACCTCATCCATCGGACTGGACATCGTTGCGCACCTGCATGCGCAGGGCAGGAAAATCCTCTGGGCGCCCGACCGTCATCTGGGCAGCTACATTCAGAAACAGACTGGCGCCGACATGCTGCTCTGGCAGGGTTCCTGCCTCGTGCATGACGAGTTCAAGGGCATCGAGCTGGAATTACTGAAAAAGGAGCATCCCGGCGCGAAAGTGCTGGTGCATCCCGAGTCTCCCGAATCGGTCGTCGCACAGGCAGATGTGGTCGGCTCGACCTCGCAGCTGATCGCGGCGGCGACCATGCTGGACGCGAAAGAATTCATCGTCGCGACCGACAACGGCATCCTGCACAAGATGCGCATGGCCGCGCCGGGCAAGGTCTTCATCGAAGCGCCGACTGCCGGCAACAGCGCGACCTGCAAGAGCTGCGCGCATTGCCCTTGGATGGCAATGAACGGTTTGCAAAATCTGGTCGATGTGCTGGAGAGCGGACGTAACCGGATCGAGGTCGATCCTGCGGTGCGCGACAAAGCGGTCACCTGCATCAACCGCATGCTGGATTTCGCGGCCGCGAAAAAAGCCAATGTGCGGCCTTCCTCCGATCTGGCTGCCGAACAGAAGCTGTTCGCTGGCATCGGTCCGGCATGAGCACGCTGAGGAACCCCTTTGCCCCCTTTGATCAGGCGCTCAGGCAGGCGTTCGAGGCCAACCTGCGTGCTGCGCTTGCCGAGGATATCGGCAGCGGTGACTGGACTGCGCAGCTGATCCCTGCGGAGCGGGAGGTCGCTGCGACGGTGGTCGTGCGCGAGCCGGCGGTGCTGTGCGGCGCGCCGTGGTTTGAGGGCGTGATGGCGCAGGTCGATCCGCGGCTTGGCATCGAATGGCATTTTGCCGAAGGCGATGCGATGAGCGCAAATGCCGAGGTCTGTCGCATTCATGGCCCGGCACGCTCGCTGATGACTGCCGAACGCGCCGCGCTGAATTTTCTGCAGTTGTTGTCGGCGGTTGCAACGGCCACGCGCAGTTACGTCCGGCTGACCGAGGGCACACGTACCGCGATACTCGACACCCGCAAGACCCTGCCCGGACTGAGGCTCGCGCAAAAATATGCGGTGCGTGTCGGCGGCGGCAGCAACCAGCGGCTCGCTTTGTACGACGGCATCCTGATCAAGGAAAACCATATCGCAGCCGCCGGCAGCATCGCAAACGCGATGTCAGCGGCGCGCGCGCTGAATTCGGGCGTGGGCATTCAGATCGAAGTCGAAAATCTCGATGAGCTGCAGCAGGCACTGGCGGCCGGCGCGGAATCCATCCTGCTTGATAATTTCAGCACCGATCGGATGCGCGAGGCAGTACTCATCACGGCCGGACGCGCGATACTGGAAGCCTCGGGCGGCGTCAGCCGCGAGACGGTCAGGGCGATTGCCGACACCGGCGTGGATCGCATCTCGATCGGCAGCCTGACCAAGGACGTGCGCGCGATTGATTTTTCGATGCGCGTGCAGGCCTGATCCGCCTGTTCGCCAAAGCTTTTACCGCGCCAGAATTTTTACCGTCCCGAGTGTTTATCGCCCTGAGTGTTTACCGCTTTTGTGCCGGTATCTTTTTGAGCGGATTCAGCACCGTCGGCAGCGCCTTGGGCAGGGTATCCGGAAAATCCAGACTGTAATGCAAGCCCCGGCTCTCCCGGCGTGACAGCGCGCTGCTGACAATCAGCGACGCGACTTCGACCAGATTGCGCAGTTCCAGCAGATCGCGGGTAATGCGGAAGTTCGCGTAGTACTCGTCGATCTCTTCCTTCAGCAGCGCGATACGGTGCTGCGCGCGCTCCAGCCGCTTGGTGGTGCGCACAATGCCCACAAAATTCCACATGAAGCGGCGCAGCTCGTCCCAGTTCTGCGTGATCACGACTTCCTCGTCGGCATCGGTCACCCGGCTTTCGTCCCACGCGGGCAGCGCCGCGTGCTTTGCAACCGCCTGTCGTTCAATGTCCATCGCCGCCGCACGACCGAGCACCACGCATTCCAGCAGTGAATTACTGGCCAGCCGGTTCGCGCCGTGCAGTCCGGTGCAGGCCGTCTCACCCACCGCATACAAGCCCTGAAGATCCGTGCGGCCTGACAGGTCGGTGACGATGCCGCCGCAGGTATAGTGCGTCGCCGGCACGATGGGAATCGCCTGTTTGGTGATGTCGATGCCCAGCTCCAGACAGCGCGCGTAAATGGTCGGGAAGTGCTCTTTCAAAAATTCCGGTGGCTGATGGCTGATATCGAGGTCGACGTAATCCAGGCCGCGCTTTTTCATTTCGAAGTCGATCGCGCGCGCGACCACGTCGCGCGGCGCCAGTTCGGCCCGCGCATCATGCGCCGGCATGAAGCGCTGTCCGGCCGCCGCGCCGGCCGATGCGGGCAGCTTCAGCACACCGCCTTCGCCGCGCACGGCTTCGGTGATCAGGAAGGATTTGGCATACGGGTGATACAGGCAGGTGGGATGGAACTGGATGAATTCCATGTTCGACACCCGGCAGCCGGCGCGCCAGGCCATAGCAATGCCGTCGCCGGTCGCGGTATCAGGATTGGTCGTATACAAATAGACTTTGCCCGCGCCGCCGGTCGCCAGCACGGTCTGCTGCGCCGAGATGGTCAGCACCTTGCCGTGCAGGACGTCCTGCACATACAGGCCGAGGCAGCGCGCGGCACCGTTCTGCAGGCCCAGCTTGTCGGAGGTGATCAGGTCGATCGCGTAGTGATGCTCGAGCAGCGTGATGTTCGGATGCTCGCGGACTTTCTGCTCCAGCGTGACCTGCACCGCATGGCCGG
>JACCDH010823797.1_pt1 | contig 15325 bp, 1 predicted proteins | sample 7442481 | NCBI WGS metagenome assembly JACCDH01 (sample SAMN15323433, study PRJNA562643) | freshwater metagenome | isolation source: river surface water | place: USA:Blue River Watershed | collected 2017-08-15
AATCACTACAGTCTAGTGAGGAAGAAACTGCAGTAGATAAAGTCGCACAATTGGACGTCGATGTGTTTCAGACTGAACGCACTATTGTTATCTATGCACAAGCCGCCGGTGCAGACATGAATGATGTACATGTATCAATAGAGGGAGATGCCGACATTGTCCTGATTGAAGGGCGACGAATCCGTCCTGAATTTTTGGTTTTTCCAAAGAGTAAGCCGAGGGGTGCTTTTTTCACTGAAGAATGCATGTGGGGCGACTTTTATCGACGTATCATTTTGCCAGAGAGTGTCGAAATCGATAAAGCCGAAGCAAAAATTAAGAATGGTGTACTCATATTAGTCTTGCCACTCCTAAAGCCGGAAGAGAAAGAGAAAGTGCGACTCAAAATCACCTCTGATCGCCGCAAGCAGAAAACCAGTTAGTAGATCCTTCAGTTAGTTCTTATGTTCTCATCTATCACTATCGTCAACAAACTCCGGTTCCTATTGTACGCAATAGTCCTGTTTTTGTTCTGGTCTGTTAACTCGACTCTAGCAGCAGATATAATCATTTCGCCATCGACAGGTAGTTACACACCAGGTCAGACATTTACGGTGTCGGTGCGGGTGGCTCCGGGAGGAACGAGTGTAAATAGTGCTGAAGCTGTCCTAAAATTCGATCCCGCAGTGTTGTCGGTAGTGAACGTGAGTAAAACTGGCTCAGTACTGACTCTGTGGCCGGTTGAACCCTCGTTCTCTAATTCAGCTGGTACGGTGTCGTTTGGTGGCGGTAGTCCAACACCATTTACAGCACAATCCAATCTAGTGTCGGTCACGTTCCGTGCAGTTGCGGCAGGTAGCGGGGCAGTCAGTGTATCAAGTGCTTCAGTATTGCGAGCTGACGGAACGGGGACTGATGTGTATGCCAAGAGTACCAATGGAACATTTACTATTGCAGCAGCAGCGACACCACCACCCGAGCCTGTAACCCCAACTCCGACCCCTGCCCCAACAGAAGAAGAGGAGGAAGATGAGAGTGAAGAAGCAATTATTTTTGGAGATCCGCCACGTGCCCCTGAGGTCGGCTCAGCAGCCTTCTTGGATCCAGAGGTGTGGTACAAAACAAAAACAGGTGTGTTTAGTTGGACTCTACCATTTGATGTGAATGTAGTGGCAGTAATGATTGCAACTTCCTCAGATAATAAACCAGAAGACAACGAAGATGCTGTCTACGACCCACCAATCGAAGAGTTTGTCATCAATGAAGAGAATGTGACTGACGGTGTACAATACTTGAGTATCAAATACAAGAATCAGGTTGGATGGGGAGGAGTACTAAATCGTAAGTTACAAATCGATACCACACCACCAGAGCCATTCACTATTGATGTTCGAATCTCAAATTCACCATCCGGATTCCCACAACTCAATTTTGCGGCCAATGATGTCACTTCTGGTATAGACTACTACGAGATGACGATCGCTGATAAAGAACCTATTAAGGTTTCTCCGGACGAAGCGAAGCTCGGTTATCTGCTCAAGGAACTAGAGGATGGTACGTATACGGTCAAAGTCATAGCCTTTGACAAGGCTGGTAACTCACAAGAGTCAACCGTCGCAGTGCAGATCACTGCTGGCTGGATCAAGCCAGTTGAAGTACTCGACGAGTCATCTATCTGGGATTGGTTCACTGGACGAAATATATTCACGTTCATGTTGATAGTGGTCATCGGAATGCAGTTCATCTACATTTGGTACGATCGCAAGCAGAACAAGTTACGTGAAGAAAAATTACGTCGCGAAACTCGTGAAATTCAAGATCAGATGGAGAAGATATTCTCTGCTCTCCGTGATGAGATCTACGACCAAATCAACCTCATAACCAAACGTCCACGTTTGTCCAAGAAGGAGAAAGAGGCTGTAGAAGGACTCAATCAAGCGCTCGAAGTATCTGAGACCTTGATTGAAAAGGAAATCAATGACGTAAAATCAATTTTGAAGTAAATTAGCTTCAGAATCCACATAAAAAACCGTATAGCGCGTCGTCCCTGTGGGACGACGCGCTATACTATAATGACACCTGATTCTGTCTTCTTGAATCAGGCGTTCAAACGTCGTGTCGCACTTAATTCCGAAAATCAACCGCATGACCTGGAGGGTCCTACTGGTAATAGTATTTATCAGTGGGATTTTGGCGTATGCCACTACTATAGATCGGACTGAGTACACGACTGAGCGCCTCGTTATTGTACCTGGATCAGTGACAGCGGATGGATGGAGTAATATAGAAAACGTCCTTATTCAGGATTTGAATGGGTCTTCTCTGTATCAGGATTTCACTACTAGTAATTCTGCCTACCTTACACCATTGGTTGTTGAATCAACCGAAACTGATACTGCTGTGCCGTCCGAAACCAATGTACCGAGTGAGGGAGACGATACCGAAGCCGATACAACAAACACTACTGCAACTGATACTGATACAACTGATCCGGTAGGGTCTGAAGATGTGACTACGCCTGGAGCGTCTGAGGGGGTAGAAGAAAGTCAGTTGGTCGAACCTGCTTCCGATGTTGAAGTAGAGCAACCATCGGCTAATGTCGAATCAGTAACTGAGCCGGTGAGCGCCCTGTTTCCACAGGTATTGAGTGTCGTTACAACAACTGATCGCTATCCATGGGCGCAGTTTGATGAAGTAACTATAGTGGAGCCGGTAATTGAGTCAGGTACAACTGAAACTATCGAAGATACTACCGTAGTTAGTGATACTGCTCCAGAAGATCAGGGTGTGTCAGAAGTTACGTCAGTTGATCCTGTTACGCTAGACGACGAGACAGTTAATATTGAGACTCCAGAAGACAGCACTGTAGTACCAAGTGAAACTATAGTTGCATCAACAACAGAGGAGATTATAGTACCGATTGAAGAATACATTTCACCATGTCTTGGTGTGGCGGGTTGCACCGAATCTTCTTTGCTATTTGGCAACTTTGCTCTCCCTGATTTTTCTTCTGGTGTCACCTTGGATACAGTGCAGCTCCGCTTGTCTTTGGCGGCTAAAGTTACTCGTACCAGTCCAGTGCAACAGTTTTTGGTATCCTACTCATTTGATGGAGTTAATTTCACGGCAGCGACCGTAATTGATATAGAAGATGAAGCTTCAAATAGTATTAATGGTGATTATTACTTGGCAGCTCTTGACGTGCCAACTATCGGTAACGACCTTTCACTATTACAGGTCAAAGTGTCCTATGTAGGCGTACGTGACGACTTGGAGGCAGCGTATGTCGACGGAGTATGGCTTGATGTTACCTCGGGACAATTTTATGAACCTAGTGACGTAGCAACAAGTACTGATGCAATTGAGTATGTGCGTGACCTTGAGTTGCCGACTATCAATACTGTAGTTGGTGAAGTGGATGATGTGGTACTTGGTCGTACACCAGTATTCAATTTTGAATACCAATCACAACGCAATTTCTTTACAAGAGTGTTTAATTCGCTCTTTGGAGAGACTACGTTTTCAGTTGAAGGTGTCTCGCTGTCGCATGTGACATATGGTGAAGTCGCTTCACCATTCACCGTGGTCTATCATGACGAAACGCACTGGACACTAGAGTTACCTAATTCGCCACAGAAGATGCGACCAGGCAAATATGAAGTCTCCATTAACATTCTAGAAAACGATGAGCTGTATACTGATACGTTTGAATTCTATTGGGGAGTATTGGCGGTCAATACGACTCGCTCGATGTATGAACCTGGAGAAGAGGTAGCTATTCATTTGGCTGCCTTGACTGACAAAGGAGACACTATTTGTAATGCGGATCTACGACTAAAAATCATCAGTCCTGATTTTACTATCACCGAAGTACCAGTCAGTGAATCTGGAGCGTGTGGTGCCAACAACGTAACTGATATACCTGACTATGTAGCTTCCTTTGCTAATACCAACGAGGTAGGTCGCTACGTGTTACAGCTCGAGCATTACAATCAGGCAGGGGAACTAGTGCATAAGATTGAAGATGCGTTTGAAGTTGCAGAGTATGTGCCTTTTGTGATTGAACGCACCGCACCAACTCGTATTTATCCACCAGCACCATACGAGGTACAGCTAGAAATTACCGCCAACCGAAGCTTTGCGGGCGATATTGTAGAGCGAGTCCCGCGTGGTTTTGTGTTTACTGATTTGGACGAATCAGTCGAAGTTACGACACTTGAAGAAGTGACATTGTTGACCTGGAAGAATGTGCAAATGGAGGAAGGTGAAACAAGATCTTTCTCGTATACATTCGATGCTCCTGATGTGAGCCCGTATCTATACATACTTGGACCTCTATCACTTGATGGGTTTACAGAAGCCCGAGCATGGCAGATTGCATCCGATGCAATCTCGTCGGTGGCTTGGCTTACTGCTACGCAAACTCAAATTGGTGTAAACCTAAACGACCCTACACCGGCTGCACTTATTTGGAGTACCAGTACTGTCGATGCCTTTTATTTTAATCATTCAACCAGCACAACTCCAGAGCGACTCGTGGTGACTAAATCTGGTGATTACAGTGTTTCGGTCACCCTCCCGATTGAACGTAATGATGCAAACAACGCATGGACACGCGTTGGGTTTGAGGTGCGGGTGAATGGTGAGGTTGTACCGCATGCAATCGGGCGTAGTGGTCTTATTTCGAATATTTTATCAACCAATCGGCACAATCAATCATCAAGTCATGGTAATTTCCTGCTCACTGACTTATCAGCGGGTGATTACATCGAAGTGTATGCACAAGCATTGACCAGTGTCACTGCAGCTAGACCTATAACGATCACTGGACGGGCTAGTATGCTTGTTGAACATATACCAGATACAGCGACAGTGTTTGCAGCTACTGCTACACGTACCGTGGCCTCAACGAGCTTCAACGCAGCTACTTCAGCGGTTGAGTGGGTAGAAACTCGCCAAGACACTGGTTTTCTACATTCGGATACAATTTCACCAGAGAATATTGTCATTACAGATCCGGGAGCATATCTCGTGTACGTAAATATGCCGTTTGCAGCATTTGATACTATTAACCCGTATCGAAATGTGCTTGGTCGCGTGAGGCTTGATGGTGCGCAAGTATCAGGTGGAGTATTTTCGCAAGGTACTCTTATCGTTACTGTTGATTCAGATAATGAGTCGACGAGTCATTGGTCGGGAGTGGTGGTGGCTACTACTACTAATCAAGTATTGTCCATAACTATGGAGCAAGAAGCCGCTGCTGGTACTACGACTGTCCCGGTCGGTTTTAAGGGATCGATATTTATTCAAAAGCTACCGTCGGAAGATGTGATTGCTCTCCGCGGTCGCGCTCTCTCAGGTGGCACAAACTGGAATGTCGACCCAGCCCAAACAATTCTATGGGATACGCAATTAGTGAATGATGCAGTGGTATTTGGTCATTCAACCACTACGAATTCTAATCAGATAACTATTAATGAAGGTGGTGACTATTTGTTATCCTACAACGATGCATTATTCTCTACCGCCGGCACCAATAACGTAATTGTCAGTGCTCGCGTAAACGGTGTGCGCGTCTCGGGTGCGCAGACGAATTCGCACTATATATCAAGCGGTAATGGCCAGCTGGATTCTTCGGGGTCACTTGTCTTTAACCTGGAAGGACTTTCACCGAGTGATGTGGTCACCGTTGAGGTTTTGCGTGATGCTAACGTTACTGTCGTAGATGATCGCACTGATGCCATGTTGATGCTATGGAAGAAAAAGGCGTTCAACTTCCGTCCAGGTGCAGCAACGATGTACGACACACCATTTGATAATGTGCGCTTTGCTTCGACAACACCACGTTTTGAATTCAGTACGACTGATCCTGATGGCGCATCTGATCTGGTGTATCAATTTGCAATCGCGACGTCAGCAGATTTTGCTACACCAATTATACGTACATCAGATGTGGATCTTGGTTTTAGTAACACTGCCTCAGGTACAGACACGAGTCCATTTTTGGAGAATAATCGAATCCGTTATCAGTTGCAAAGTGGTGACGCACTCACTGCGGGTACATATTATTGGCGAGTACGCGCCAAGGATATAACGGGATCGGATGAATTTGGAGATTGGTCTACTACACAAAGTCTAACTGTCGATACTACTATTGCAGTACCATCGTGGTATCAAACCACTGATAGTCAGTTTTTGAGTAATGTACTGACTGGTGTAGCCTCAGCCGAAGGAGGTGGGGCTGTGGTAGATATTGTAGAAAATTCAGAAGTTTTGATGGTGTATGGTGAAAAGACCGACACGCTTCTCAAGTACCGATTCTGGAATGGTACGGCATGGACTAGTGAAGTGAACGGTCCAAGTGTCGGTGGGGAAATCTACTGGGCTGAATCAGCGGCTGGCGTTAATCGTGACGAGTATATCGCTGTTACTTTGAGTGCTGATGGTGATACGAATGCGCTTGTGTACACTGCTTCTACTACTATCTGGAGTAATCAGGTCGAGCTGGTAACTGATGTAAACACTCCGGCTAGACGTGGTATTGATGTTACGTACGAAACAGTGTCGGGTGATGCTATGGTCGTTACCTGTAGTGCTGGTGCAAATCCAGTCTATAGTATCTGGAATGGTAGTACTTGGTCTGCGACCACCTCAATATCGGTTGCTTCAGCCAGTAATTGTAACTGGTTAAAGCTGGCCTCTGACCCCATGTCAGACGAGATTATCATGGTAATCAAAGGTGCAGCAGATACCTATCAGGCACTCGTGTGGGATGGTAGTGCGTGGGGTAATAGCAAGACGCTTGGTCGTGTCGCTGGTACCAACCTGGCTACTGACGGAATGGGTATAGAGTATGAAGAATCGGGCGAGCAGGCGCTTTTGGTATCGACTGATGCGGGTGATAATGAATTCATGTACGCGACCTGGGATGGTCTCACATGGTCAGCAAGTGTTAATTATCCAATTGTTAACGACTTTGAAGTTGGAAAACTCGTCCGAGATGAAGGTACAGATCGCATCGGCTTTTGTTTGGTTGATGCTGGAGCAGATATTCATGCGGGTATTTGGGACGGCTCGGCGTTTGGTGCCTTCACTATTCTAGAGCCGGCAACCGAGTCAACCCAAAGCCGTCCAGTTGATTGTGGATTCGAAACGTTCGCTGGGCGGGATGGTTATTTCTCGGTAGCCTATAGTGATGCTAATACCGACGAATACCAATTCTTTAATGGTAGTACATGGTCTGGACCTCTCAATCTCACCGATATGGAGGAGTTCTGGTATCTACAAATGGTCAGAGCTGAAAATGGTACTATGTTAGTAGCGGGGATGGAAAATCAAGGTATTGATCCATTACGCGCTTCCAATTTCAACGGCACTAGTTGGTCTGTGAATACGCTCATTGAAGCTGATCCGGCCGAAACGAACGTTGATCCCCGTAGCGAATCATTTTCTATGGCGGCCAAGCGGTTTAGTTATGCGCGTGGTATTATTCAGACTCGACCGATTAATTTCACCAACGTCCCTGGGCGATCAACGTGGGGTGATGTGAGTTTTAGTACTACTGAACCAGTAGGTACTAGTGTTAACTTGCGTCTTAAATACACGGCTGTCACAGCTTGTGATACATTCATTCCAAATGGTGCGTTACCTGGTAATGCAGTAGGTTTTTCTAGTGATGCTTCACCAATTAATATCTCAGGTCTCAGTACAACCACCTATAGTCAAATTTGTCTCGAAGCTACCATTGATAGAACGGGTCCGACGTCCGCTTCCCTCAATGAATGGGAGGTGTCGTGGGTGCGTCAACCAAAACTGATCCAGAGCGCATACCGCTGGTATACTAATGGTAGTTTCTTTACTCCGACTGATCCGTGGCCACTTGGGGTGTTTGATGTGGCAGAAAACGCACCAATTACCGCTACGGAAGCAATCAATATTAACGAACAAGTGCGCCTTCGTATTGCTGCTGAGGGTCTTAATATTGATCTTGCAACTAACACCGCATCATTCAAATTACAGTACGCTGAAGGACTGACATGTTCACCGACATTACCATGGAAGGATGTAGGCGGGTATGGTAGTACCACTGCAGTCTGGCGTGGTTTTGAGAATTCAGTATTTGGCAGTGATTGGTACGCTGCTGGATGGAAGCGTCGTATTAAAATATCTGTCGATCATAATCAGGTTGATGCGACACTTACTGATTTCCCAACGTACGTTAATCTCGATGATTTGCCGAGCTCGTTCTTTAGTGCGGTACAGCCTGACGGTGACGATATTCGTATCACTCGTGCAGATGGTATCACCGAAGTGCCGTACGAATTAGTGTCAATCAATACTGGTACGCAAAGAGGAGAATTACATTTTAAGGCGGATCTTGCCTCTACGACTAATACTGATTTCTATATTTACTACAGTAATCCGAGCGCTACTGGCTATAGTGCAACTGACACGTTTGGGCGCAATAACGTCTGGACTAATAACTACTTCTTGGTATATCACTTGGAGACTAATCCTACTAGTGCAATGATAGATAGTACTGGTAATGGGCGCACTGTGACAGCTGCCGCTGGTGTTGGTATTACAGCCACAAACAGCACGAGTACAATTATGGGTAACGGTATGTTCTTTGACGGTTTGAATGATCGTCTTATCAATGCTGCGCTTACTTGGCCAAATGCCAATACTGCCGTTACGGTAACTGCGTGGAATAATGTATCCACAGCGCAAGTACAAGCTTCCAATCTCTTTGGTTTTACTGCTGCTGGAACAGAAAGATTTGCAACGCATGCTCCTTGGAGCGACAATACAATCTATTGGGATTACGGTACCTGTTGTGCATCACCAGGGCGAGTCAATATCGGTTATAGTGCGTATCGTAACAAGTGGACACATATCGGTCTTGTCTCACAAGGTAGTGGAGGTAGTCTTATGGGAATCTATCTTGATGGTTTGCTTGCCACATCTATCGCCACCTCAGATGATCCAAGTAGTACATTAACCGGCTTCTCGCTTGGTAGTGATAATCCATCAGGTGGTAATCATCATCGTGGTCGCATTGACGAGTTTAGAATCGCTACCGTGGCACGCAGTGGTGCATGGTTGTCTACTGAAGAAAATAACCAATCCAATGCCACTGGCTTCTATAGTGTCTCGGCCGAAGAAATTGTTGATGATGGTCAACCACTCTCCGCTACTGTGCTTTCGAACAGTGATTACCGTGAGACGTACGAGCAACAGAACCCAACCGCCTTAAATCGCAATACTATTGTAGTCGGCAATGAAGCAGAGTGGGATTTTGTTCTACAAAACAACCTAGGTTCGGCAAATACCAATTATTGTTTCCGTATGGTGTACGAAAATGGCGCTGCCTTTTCGTCATATGATGTTTATCCACGTCTGGTGACCAACGCAGGGCCATTACGTGCAGAAAATAGTGCACCGTTTGATAATGAACAAACCGCCTCAACTTCGCCATGGTTTGAATTTGCGGCCGACGATGAGCTCAATGACCTTGTGTCGTATGAGGTACAGGTATCAACTGACGTGACATTTGCCACAACGTTCCTTTCTCGTGAGTCAAATAGTCAGTTCTCATTGTTTACAAATCTATCAAATCCTTCTGAACGAAGTGTCTATTCTCCGGGGCAGACTATGCGGTTTATTCCTGATGTTGCGCTCGCTAATAACACTACGTACTGGTGGCGGGTACGTGCTCGGGATAATGACGGATCTGGTGCCTATGGCGAATGGTCGGTTCCAACGAGTGTTACTATCAATACCGCTACTCCAATTACGACATGGTTACAAACCACAGAAGAGCAATTTGCAACTATTGAGCTATTGAATACAGTCGTCACTGGTAGTGATGACGTACGGATTGCTTCAGGCTTTACCACTGGAACTACGACTAGTTCCGAGATCAGATACGCAGACCGTGATACTGGCAATGCCTGGGGTGAATTACTCTTTACCGATAATGAGTCCTCTGGTGATATTAAATACGCCATCGAGTATCTGGTATCAGCTAGTGAATGGGTGCTGATTCCAGATGTTGATCTACCTGGTAATAGTGCTGGGTTTGATACAACTGGTGTTAGTTTAATTAATCTTGATACCGATGTGTATCACACCTTGCGCATCAGGGCAGTAATGACCGGTAACAGTTCACTTCCGATTTTAAACGAATGGAGTATTACTTGGGGTCTGCGGATTGAGCCACCAGTTCATAATCAACCATTTGATAACGCAAAGAGTAATGCCACGCTACCGCGATTGACATTTGTTACCACTGATCCACAAGGTGATAATCTGGAGTACGAACTACAAATTGATACAACACCGGCGTTTGGCACACCAACCACCGTGATGTCGGGTGTTGATGCAGGCTTTTTGAACACTGTTGTCTCTGGTGATACGTCGCCGTTTACGACGGGACAAACTATCGAATATACCGTCCAATCGGCTCTCACGAACGGTGTGACGTACTGGTGGCGTGTCCGTGCTCGTGATCCGTTACCGGGTGAAAATTCATACTCTGACTGGAGTGAACCGACAAGCTTTACTATTGATACCGGATCAACTGTATCGGCCTGGTTCCAGACCACTGGTGATCAATTTGCCACTAATGATTTATCTGATATCCAAACCGACGCTGGCTCTGCTGGTGTAACAACAATTGTGAATGGAGCAATGGTGGCCTATGGTGAATCAACATCACTTAATCCAAAATACCGAATCTGGAATGGAACAGAGTGGAGTGATCCGCAAAGTGCCTTGCCGATTGGTGCACTTATTGAATGGGCAACCGTGAAAGCTGCGCCGGTACGTACAGAATATACGCTGGCCACCCTGGGAACCGATGGTGATGTAAATCTACAAGTATACGATAGTGGGTCTGGTACTTGGGGTGATTTGTTTGAGATTGAAAACGAAATTGCCAATACCAATTTGCGCGCAATGGATATAGCGTACGAATCTACGTCAGGTGATTTAATAGCAGTATCGTGTGATAGTACAGAAGCGCAGTATGCCGTTTGGGACGGTGCCAGTTGGTCAGCTACCTCTTCAATTGCACTCACCAATACTAATAATTGTGAATACGTAAAGTTGGCAGCAGATCCTACATCAAATGAAATCACAGCAGTATTTCGTCATGGTATAGCTGGTGCAACTGATTATGAAGCCATGATTTGGAATGGTTCATCGTGGGGTAATGCGGTGCAGTTTGGTAATATGGCCGACGCAGCGAATGAAGGAATTTCGGTTGAATATGAGACATCAGGTAATCAAGCGATGGTTGTTGTTTCAGATGGAGCCAATGCGCAATTCTTATATAATACATGGAACGGATCATCCTGGTCTGGTGTATTGTCATATACTATCCAAGATGACTTTGAGCACGGAACGCTGAAGCGTGATCCGGCGAGCGATCGCTTAGCCTTATGTAATATTGATCAAGATGGACAAATTAGTAATATTTTCTGGAACGGTGCAGCGTGGGGTACTCGTGATTTACTTGAGGCAACTGGTAATAGCGGAGCTGGTCGTCCAGTAGATTGCGAATTCGAAACCAAACCAGGGCGAGCAGGCTACTTGATGGTGCCATATTCAGATATTGCTGATATTCGCTACCAGTTTTATGCTACTTCGTCATACTCTGGTGAATTACCGCTTGGAACATTAACTGATGCATGGACTACTCAGACTATTCGGACTGCTGACGGCTTGATCATGATGGTTTCATTGCAGGACGAAGGAATTGCACCGGCTGACCGGTATGAATTTGCGTTTTGGGACGGTATAACCTGGCAAGGCTTTGAGACATTAAGTGGGGTACCTTCTGTGGCTGGAGTACCATTCCATGAGTCAATCTCAATGGCAGCGCAGATTTCACCCAACTTTACCCAAGGAACGATTCGTTCAACACCGGTCGAGTTCGCTAAAGGTGGAGGACCGCGTTGGCAGTCGTTTGATTGGACTGATACGACGCCTGGAGCATCGAACATTGTGTATCGTCTCTATTACGAAACTACCCCAGGCACCTATGTAGTAGTGCCAAATAGTGCGCTGACTGGAAATGAAAGCGGATTCTCAACTGGACCAATTGATATTTCAGGTCTTGACACTAGTGTGTATGACACCTTGGTACTCGAAGCCGATTTATTCTGTGCGTCTGGTAACTGTCCGGCTGTACAATCGTGGGAGATTGAATGGTCTGAAGGGATTATTGTTTCTGGTGTTGCCTTAGACTATGACGGTGTGACACCAATAGCGAGTGGCACTGTGGCGGTAGCTGTGAATGGTATTTTGCAAGTCGGTAAAACCACTGCAGTGTCTTCTGGCTTTATTACGCAAAGGTCTATCTTTGACACCGTTGGCACGAGTACGTTTAACGTACCAGCAGGTGTGACAGAAGTATCAGTCAAGGCCTGGGGTGCTGGCGGTGCTGGCGGAGCTGGTGGTGTATCGACTCCGGGTGCGGCCGGGGCCGGGGCTGGCTATGTGTCAGGGACGCTCGCGGTGACACCGGCAGAGTCTTTGTCTGTGCTGGTTGGTGGTGGCGGAGCGTTTGGTGTGACAGGTTCACCAGCCGGCGGTGGTGGAGGAGGAGGGTACTCGGCACTGTATCGTACGACGACACCGCTTATGGTAGCTGGCGGCGGTGGTGGTGGTGGAGCTGGGGCTGGTGGTATTTCATATGTAGGTGTAGGTACTGCCTGTCTGGCAAACAATGCCAGTTGTACACCAACAGTGCCGGGTAGTTTGGCTGTCGATGATGTACTTATTGCGGTGTTACACTCACGTACTGATACGGCGCATACCTGTACCACCAACTGTACTGGATGGACAGAGTTTTCGAGTCAAGCTGGAACCAATGGTCGGTTGTCAGTCTGGTATTATCGAGCAACTACTGCTACTCCACCAAATCCAACCTTTGCAGGTCCAGCGACTGATAGTTATACAGGAAGAATTTGGGCATATCGTGGTGTCATTGCGAGTGGTAATCCAATTGATGTACAAGGATCAAATACTACACAAACTGCTGTGAGTCCATATGTTGGCGCTGGTTTAACCAGTACTGTGCCAAATAGCATGCCAATCTTCGTGGGAGGTACCATGGATGACAATACCTGGGGACCGGGTGGTGGCGTATGTACTGTTCCGTCGGGTGTGTCGGCTGATTTTTATGCTGCCAACCTAAATGGTAACGACAACTCTATTTTCTTATGCTACGACGGTACACCGACCTCGAGTGCTGGGCCGTTGAGTGTGCCAACAATCACTACTGCGTCAAACGGGCCTGATGTCGGTCGTCATTTCACCTTTGCATTGCGACCTGATACGGCTATACAAACAGCGGCTGGTGCCGGTGGTGCAGGGGGTGGAGCGGTTGGCTTGTCGGGTGGTAGTTCAGGTACTGCCGGTGGCGGAGCTGGTGGTACACAAAGTGCTGGTGGCGCTGCGGGTGGTGGTACTGCTACGGCTGGAAGTGCATTCCTGGGAGGCGCTGGTGGCACTGGTACTGGTGGTGGAGCCGGTGGCGCTGGCGGAGTACATGGTGGTGGAGCCGGTGGCGCAGGGGATGCCACGACCGCTCGAGCGGGCGGGGGAGCCGGTGCGGGTGGTTACTTTGGTGGAGGTGGAGGAGCTGCTGCTACGACGAGAACTGAATCTGGCGCTGGTGGCGCTGGTGGATCTTCATATGTAATAGGTAGTGCATTATCTACCTCTACACAGAGCGGTAGCGGGGTAAATGCAGGTAATATTGGCGACAGTGATTATAGCGCTGGTGTCGGTTCGGGTGGGTCTGGCGGAGCCACATCTACGAACGGTGTATCAGGTGGTAATGGACGAGTAGTGCTCAGTTGGACAGCCACTACGTCAGTTGGCGCCTGGTCGATTCCGAACATTAATGCCGCCCCTGGTGATGTGATTACGGTGTTCATTAATGGTGCTACTACCAGTCAACGGACAGTTGGTATTACAAAGTACGATGGTATTGGTGATATTACTGGTATGGAGCTTATCGCTCGTCATTTGACTATTGGTTCAAACGACAATGCTACTACTACCAACGTAGATATTGGGCAGTATAGTGGTGTCGATGATAGTGATCTCTTTTATACTGTCAACGGAGCCAATGAGCTAACCCTCTGTGGAATTGGTGACTGTGCAGACGCTCGTTTGCGAGTAAAGTCTGGTTCAACGTATGCACCACTAACCAACAGTACACTAACTAATTTCCAAAATTTTGGTACGTTTGCCCCGGGTACTTCTACCGTGCGTGTTCGGGGTGACTGGCAAGAATCAGGTTTGTTCCTTCCTGAGGCTTCAACAATTATTTTGACAGCTACCTCTGGTACCCCCGTCTTTACTAATGCGAGTACCACACTCTTCTTCAACAATCTCACCTTTGGCGAAACTTCTGGTATTGCCACATGGAATATTGCAAAAACACTTGATCTGACAGGATCGTTGTCTGTTTTGCATGGTACTTTGGTACGTGGGACTACAAGTATTATGGTGGGTGGTAATCTCACGCTTGGTACCAATGGATCAGTTACTGGTATGGGAACTACTACCTTTGATGGTACTGGTAGTAACACCTGGTCAGATGCAAAACCAGCCGCATCTAGTACGAATATAGGTACGGTAGTAATTGACGGTACAACAAAAACTATCACCCTCGCTGGTAACGTGGGTGCCGAAAACCTAATAATCGGCGCAGACGATACGCTAAATTCTTCAGGCTCAGGCTTTAATATAAACGTCGTACGAAATTGGACAAATAATAACTTGTTTGTACCACAATCTGGCACCGTCACCTTTGTAGGAACATCGACTGGTGTAATTAGTCGTGGTACTTCACCATTTAATAATCTCTCGTTTACCGGTGTGGGTGGTAATTGGTCATTTAGTACCTCGACGCTGGCATTAAATGGCACCCTCACCATCGCAACCGGTACAGTGACTCTCCCGACTGGTACCACCACTGTCGCTGGTTCATTCATTAATAATGGCGGAACCTTTGCCCATAATAACGGTGAGGTGCGTATGACAAGTACGGTCGCTGGTCGTTCTGTAACTGTTGCCGGGACACCATTCCTGAACGCGTTTTATGATCTTACGTTTGCTGGGTCTGGTAGTTGGACAATGAATGACGCCGCTACTACGTCACGCAATTTCCGTATTACAGCAGGGTCAGTGACTGTTCCGTCTACTACACTTACTGTAGCAGGCGATTATACGGTGACTGGAGCAGGTAGTTTTGCCCATAATAACGGTGAGGTTATCCTGCTGGTGCAAGATAGTGACGAAGTGCGTGCCAATGGCTCTGTATTTA
>JACCDH010673354.1_pt1 | contig 15323 bp, 10 predicted proteins | sample 7442481 | NCBI WGS metagenome assembly JACCDH01 (sample SAMN15323433, study PRJNA562643) | freshwater metagenome | isolation source: river surface water | place: USA:Blue River Watershed | collected 2017-08-15
AGCGTGCTATCTCTGCATTTATCCAATAAATGATTCTGGATTTCCTGAACGCGACTTTTAAAATAGGTATAGAAGTCGCTGGCGTAAGGGTATTGAATGGTTTCAGTTTTTTGTGCTTCAAGGTCAGTTTTCCATACGATGATTGTCAGGGAGAGAAGCAGGGATTTTAATAATTTTTGTATGGATTGTCGCATAGTTTTAATGTTTAATGATTGCTTGCGAATTTTTCCATTTCAAATAATCCTCATAATACCAAAGCATGGTTTTGCCCGCATCTTCTCTTCGGTAGATATCGGTACCTACTCTGAAGCATGGATTATTATACCCCACCACCCAGCCATAGGAATTTGTTATAGCTCGCTCAACATGAATAGTCAGATAGTCGACCTTGCCCTTTTGGTTGTATACAATAGAATCGGCATACCTGAAATCAAAGTAGCTGCAGATCACTGTGTCGTGTTCCGGAATATTGTTGCGTTTCTGAACCACCAAATGCATAGAGTCACAATACACGGTTCGGATAGCTTCCATATCAATCATTTTGCCTGTTTGCACATCTTTCAGCATGACAGGATGACGATAGCGTTCATTAAACCGAATGATGTCATAATAGGCGCCGCCATGATACAACATCTGACCCATTTTTGACATAAAGGCTGAGTCGATGTTGATGTATTGGAGCTTTTCAAAATTGACTTGTTGGAAGGGCGACCAGTGGTCATCGAGGATTTTTATTTGATTGTCTAAACTGGCATAGCGACCAAGTTGGATGAGGAATTGGTAATCGGATTCAGGAAGGTGTTTTTTAACCTCGCTAAGTTTCGCTGTCATCAATCTTGCTCGTCCGCCATACTGATTTCCAAATCGCAATCTGAATAAAATTTCGACGCCTGCTATACTGTATTGAATGAACTCTTTTTGCTTAGATGTTTCAATGGCTTTAACGAAATTGAAACCAGCAATGTCCTCTTTATTGAAATAGGCGATGGAATCAGAATTGGGGAAAGTCAAAGAACCTCTTAGACGTAAATAATCTGGACTAAAGTAAGAATTGAAGGAATCGTTTTGGTAGGCTTTTATTTGATTCTTGAGTGCTAAAGTATAAATCGATTCGATGATGTTTTTTGTACGCTGATTAATGTACAACTCGAACTTTTCAGTTTCCGGAAATTGGATAGCCGTTTGAGAAAAAAGGTCGATAAAACAGCTCAAAAAAACCAGCAAAAAGAAATTTTTTTTCATCGTTTTAAGTTTCGAATTTACAGCAATAATAACAGTTTTCGAATTGTTTTATTGCAAGGGGTTTAAATTTTATAATTAAAAATATTTGTCAGTGTCAAAAATCTGATATTACCTTTGCAGCAAGTTCTTAAATACTTTACTTATCCAGAAAGACCGAGGGAATTGACCCGCAGACGTCTTGACAACCTGGTTCCGCTTAGGCGGAAAGAAGGTGCCAAATTCAACCGTACCCGTTACGGACAGATAAGTTAGAATCAGCTTTACAAGTGACGCCCAGGCGTTTTCTATACAGCTCTTCTGACTTGTCGGAAGAGCTTTTTTTATGCCCTTCCGGCAAGTCGGTTCTATCCGGATAAGCAAATATTTAAGTCGTGCCCCAAGACAAAATTTAAATATTTCATATCATGACAGAAACAACTCAAATCCTACACGCCATCCCTGTAGACCCACTCACCGGCGCTATCTCTGTGCCGATCTACCAAACCTCTACTTTTGTGCAATCTGCACCTGGTGTCCATCTGGGCTACGATTATGCCCGAAGCAACAATCCCACCCGGAAAGTCTTGGAAGACCTCATCGCTCAACTCGAGAACGGTAGCACTGGTCTTGCTTTCGCCAGTGGTTTAGCCGCTATTGATGCAGTACTCAAACTGCTGGAAGTCGGTGACGAAATTGTAGCCGTCGAAGATATCTACGGTGGCGCCTTTCGTCAGTTTACACAGATCTACGCTAAGTTCGGCATTAAAGTAACTTATGTAGATACCACCAATGTGTTTAATATCATCGAAGCCATCACCCCGAAAACTAAGCTGTTGTGGATTGAAACACCTACCAATCCAACTCTTAAAATAACGGATTTGGAAGCTGCTGCTAAAATTGCAAAATCTGCCGATATTCTGCTCTGTGTCGATAATACCTTTGCTTCTCCGGTACTGCAAAAGCCCCTCGACCTCGGTGCGGATATCGTGATTCACAGCGCCACCAAATACCTGGGTGGTCACAGCGACCTTATCAGTGGACTGGTGGTAACAAAAGACCCTGAACTTGGAGCACGAATTAAATTTATTCAAAATGCGACGGGTGCTATTCTCTCTCCATTCGATTCATGGCTGGTAATACGTGGTATAGAGACCTTGCATCTTCGCGTAGAGCAGCATTCCAAGAACGCCCAGAAAGTGGCAGAGTTTTTACAGCAATCGAAATTAGTCAATAATGTTTACTATCCCGGACTGCCTCATCATGTCAACCATGCGATTGCCTCTAAGCAAATGAAAGCCTTTGGTGGAGTAATAGCCTTTGATCTTAAAATCGATGATGCCAATCTGGCCTCAAAGATTGTATCATCTTTAACCTACTTCAAGCTGGCAGAAAGTCTTGGTGGAGTTAAAAGTCTGTGTTGTCTGCCTTGCGAAATGACACATAAATCCATTCCTCGGGAAAAGCGCTACCAATCGGGTGTCACTGATAGTTTAATACGTCTATCGGTGGGATTAGAAGATGCCGATGATTTGATTAATGATCTTGATTCGGTTTTGAAACAAGTGGAATCTGAAATACTAAACAAACAAATTGCAATTAAATAATATGACAAAACAACAATTAAATATCGGACTTTTCGGCTTTGGCTGCGTGGGCTATGGCTTGTATCAGGTGCTTGAACAAACCAGTGGAATTCAGGCAAGAATAAAAAAGGTGTGTATCAAACATCCTGAGAAGTCGCGACCAGTAGATGCGCCTTTTTTCACCGTTGATGCAGCGGAAATTTTACAGGATCCGGAAATCAATATCATCGTTGAATTAACAGACGATGCCGATGCGGCTTTTATAATAGTGAAACAAGCGCTGCAAAATGGCAAAGCAGTAGTGACGGCCAATAAGAAGATGGTATCAGAACATTTTGCTGAATTGATAGAACTTCAGAATCAATATCAAGTGCCGGTATTGTATGAAGCTGCAGCCTGCGCCAGTATTCCAATCATTAGAAATTTGGAAGAGTATTACGACAATGATACTTTAAGTCTGATTGCTGGTATTGTTAATGGAAGCACCAATTATATCCTGAGCAGAGCATTGAATGAAGGATTGAGTTTTGATGAAACTCTAAGTATAGCTCAATCATTGGGATATGCAGAAAGCGATCCTTCGTTGGATGTTGATGCCTGGGATGCAGCATACAAATTACAGATATTATGTGCCCATGCCTTCGGATTAGTGCTCAGTGCTAAAGACATTGTTCGTGTTGGTATTCGTTCTGTCGGTGAAGCAGAATTTCAATATGCCAGAGAGAAGAAGTTGAAAATTAAATTGCTGGCTAAAGCGTTTAAGAATGGCGAGAATTCTGTTTCTGCTTTTGTCATACCATCTTTTGTTTCTTCAGATTCGCCATTGTACAGCGTTGATGATGTATTCAATGGGGTTTTGACAGAAACAGCCTTTGCCGACAGGCAGTTTTTTTCTGGGAAGGGAGCTGGAGCTTATCCGACAGCTTCTGCAGTGTTGAGCGATATCAGTGCTCTGTCTTACCGATATCAGTATGAGTACAAGAAGCTCAACAGAGAGCAGATCCCTGATTTTGAATCAGATGTTTTACTTAATGTTTATATTAGAGTGCCCATTGAATTGTCTCAGATTGCACATTCGGTTTTTCATCAGGTAAAAGAAATTCACCAGGAGGAGACAGGGGTGTATTTTACGGGTTTGGCGAATCTTCGTTTTGTCGGCGACTTCACCAAAAATTTTCCGGAAGCTTCAGTCTTGATTTTAGAAGCGATTTCAGAGAAAAAAGAAGATCGTTTGTTAGCGGGTCTACAAGTTGAATCAATATGACAATTCAGTATTTTTTTGAACTTTGCGGCACAGCCTTGTTCGCCTCTTCAGGCGCTATTGTTGCCAATGATAAAAGCAATGCAGATTGGTTTGGTGTTACATTTCTTGGTTTGATTACCTGCCTTGGTGGAGGCTCTGTAAGAGATATTCTGTTGGGAGCATATCCATTAGTTTGGATCAAGGATATTAATGTTCTTGCAGCGGCATTTACTGGAATTGTATGCAGTGCTTTTTTGTATGATTGGTTGAAGAGACACCGAACGAATTTGTTTCTGGTTGAAACTTTTGCAGTGGCGATGTTTACCGTTATCGGAACTCAAAAGGCATTAAACTATGGTGTTAATCCATTTATTGCTGCGGTGATGGGAATGCTTTCGGCGGTAATGGGAGGTGTAATCAGAGATGTGCTAACAAAAGAAGTTCCAGTATTGTTTAGGAAAGAAATCTATGCGACGGCTTGTATGGCTGGAGCATTGTTATACGTGTGGCTACTTAAATTTCATATCAATGATTTGATTAGTCAACTCTCTGCGGTTACCGTGATTGCCATCATTAGAATTGTATCTGTAAAATACAATCTAAGTTTACCAAAATTCAGGAATTAACGCAATACAGTAACAGTGCCAGGGTAGCGATAGATTTTACCATCGACAAAGGTAAACTGTATGTAATAGGTATACACCCCCTCCATTACAAACTCGTCCATGTATTTGCCATCCCATCCTTTTTCTGGATCGGTGGTGTTGAAAATCATTTCTCCCCATCGGTTGTAAATACTCATGCTGTAGTCTTTGTTTGCTCCTAGTCCGATTGGCCTAAAATTATCGTTGAGGAGGTCGTTGTTTAAAGAGATGGCGCTAGGGATATAAACGTTAAAGTTGTTAGGATAGACGTAGATATATTGATAAGAGGAATCTATACAACCGAATTGATTGGTAACAATTAAATGGATATCGCCTTTGAGTAAGTCGTTGATGGTGATGCTGGCGGTGTCTTTATTGGCAGTTTTGCCATTAGGGAATCGCCAGTTGTATTGCAAGGCATTGTTCTCTGTGGCTTTTAAACTGATTCTACTTTGATTGATACCGAAATCACTGACAGAAATTCCAAAGTTTGGATTTGGAAGTGGATTAACTACCTGACTGCCATTGGCGGTAAAGCTGTTGCTGCAGTTGTATACGTCTGTTACCAATAGTTTGATGCTGTAATTGCCGCTAAAGCTGTATACACAGTTTGTCGTTTTCCCGCTGCCAGTATTGCCATCGCCGAAGTCCCAGTTCCAGGTTTTAACCGGATTGCCGCTGTCTTGTTTAGCATCAAAAGTACTGACTTCGCCAAGACAAACTGTATCTCCCAGGATGCTTACAACAGGCAGTGGCAGCACTGTTAAATATTTAAGGATGCTGTCGCTGCAATTTTCTAAAGTGCTAATTTTAAGCTGAACTGGAATTTGCCCACTCTTGCCAAAGTTGAGACCTACTACATCCGGCGTTGTATACACAGAGGAATTATCAACCTTATAGGTGGCGGTGTTGATGATATCTCCTGTAGCCATGGAAGTACTGGTAAGGACAAAGCTTTGAGCGTTATAACACTGACTGTCGTTGTTGATGCTGAAGTCTGCGATAGGTTTAGGTAATACTATAAACTGACTGGTGCTGCTGTCGCCACAACCCAGAGGATTATTGCCTTTGATGCTTATTTTATGGGTGCCGGCAGTCGACATCGTTTTTATCAAACTATCAATGTTTCCACTCTGAGCGAGGGCATGATTGATGTACCAGGTTCTTGTTTCACCATTTGGAATTGCCGTTTTAAACACAAAACGATTTCCGTTGAAACATTGGATGCTATCGTTAATGGAGAGGAAACTTTTAGTGTGTGAAGCTACTCTGATAAATTTGACAAATGTATCTGTACAAGCTTCTTTATCTCTAACCACCAGTTGAACCCGAATAGAACCAGTATCGTTAAATGACTTATTCAATAAAGAGAAGTTAGTATCTGAACCATTCATTGAGCCAGATTGATACAGCCATGAAGTGCTTGCGTAAGTTTGAGTAAATGTGCTGGTATTGCTCAGATTAAAGAGGTTTGCGTTGAGGCATTGAGTGTCTTTATTGGTCGTGAAATTTGCTTTCGGCGAACTGAGAACGTAGATGGATCTTGAACTTGAATCAATACAAGAAGGGTATTGGTTTTTAACAAGTAGTTTAATGGTGTAGATGCCAGGGGAAGAATACTGAACGGAGTCGATGTTTCTTGCTGTATCACTTGTTGAATTGCCTAATGACCATTGGTAATTGAGGTATTTGCCAGATGAGGAATCTTTGAATTTGAAAAGGTGGCCATTGAAGCACTGCATAGTATCAGGAATATTGATACGCGCAATAGGGATATTAAGTACTTCGATGGTTTTAGTCAACGAATCGGAACAGCCCATTGAAGTTTCTTTAGCAATGAGTTTTACTTTGTAAGTTCCCGGACTGTTGTAGCGAATATTTCGCAGATCTTTAGAGGTTCCCTTAATGCCATTGCCAGCATCCCAAAATAAGCTAAAGGTATCGAAATATACTTTTACATTGCTGTTATAGGTCCATCGCGCAGCTGGTAAACATTTGATGGTGTCAGTGGTATTCAGTGTAAAGTTGACACTGGGTTTTGGCCAGATGTTAACGGCAGAATTGATGGTATCCCGGCAGTTGAAATTTGAAATTGGAATCTGTTTGTATTTTCTGGTAACGGCTACAGAAACAGGATCAAAGAATAAAGTTTTAGTAACTTTACCACTATCGCTGACATAGGTGGTACTGTCATCGAAGTCCCACTGCACCTCTTTGATAAACCCTGTAACAATTTGCGAACTATCCTTATAAGTTAGCGCAGTTCCAGAGCAGAAATCCTGTCCATTAAAGTTAGTATAACCTTTAGGGTTCGGATGTACCGTTACATCTATAGGGTAACGAGCTTTGCAATTGACTTGTTTAGTATAAACATCAAAATAGACTTTGTATTTACCCGGCATAGGGAATTTCACGTCGATAGAGTTCTGGTCCCAATATGTAGCAAAGGGAAACACCCAGGCTTTGTGCTCTATTTGGTCGGCGAATATTTTAGTGGAGTCAGTAAATCTAAAGCGGTTGAATTTGAAACATTTGTCGAGAGAGTCGACTTTAAGTGAAGAAAAGATATCGATTTTACCAACCACGCCAGTATCAATAAATTTGCAATATCCAGTGGTATCAGTGGCATAAACCCATACGTTTTTATTGTCCCATGCTTTATAGTAGTTGTTGGTCGAACTGTCCTGCCACTTAAAGTTAGCAAAGAAAGGATTGCGCTCTTCGAAGGTGACGGTATCAATACCACAGATGATTTTATTTCTCACCGGATCGAAAGTTGGCCAGTCAATTTTCAATTGTTTAGTGATGGAATCTTTTTTACCTGCGAAATCTTCTCCAACCAGTTTAACTTTATAGAAACCGGTTGTGTTGTAGATGTGTTGTACAGGATTGCCTGTAGCGGTGGTGTTATCGCCAAAATACCAGGTATATTTTTTAAGTGGTTTAGAAGTTTTAGCTCTAAACTGCATCGTGATTTTCTGATTTTTACAATCGTATTTTACCACCGAGTCTTTGAAGTCGAGATCGAAATTAGGTAAGCTGAAACCAGCCAGGTAGAGGTACGATTCATAGAAGCCAATGCCGTAGCAATAAGCTAACATACCATCGGAGCATTCAACCAGGTGTGTGCCCAAAGTGATTTTGAGCATAGCATACGATTTTTTGTTGTCGTAGGGGAATGGCTTGAATTCACTGGAATCTACTTTGGTTCTATCGAAATAGACATTGTTTTTTGAAGGTGTATTGATGACAATCGAAACAAAATGGTCGCGTAGGTTGGTGGAGTTAACAGTACTGAACATGGCGGATTCACCCATGTATTTATTGCTGAGTACTTCCAGCATTGCCGGGTCGCCGTAACCTGATGTGATATAACCATTGCAAGTTGCTCCTTTAAGAAATTGAAATACGTGAAAGAGTTTATTAGAACGGATATAGTAGCCACTGTCCCCTTTAACATCAATAGTAAGGGGCGTTAATCTACTGAGGTTGTTAAATGTTCTGTTATTGACCTGGATGGAGATGTTAGAATCAATAGGGACTAGTTTAAGGTAGTAGCCATTGGTGTGTCCGAAGTGAGGTGCAATGTAGTAAGAAGTGTCTGCCAGCATATTGGGCATTACCTGTTCATATTGATGGTCGCAGGCACCACACGGAAAATTCGAACAGACATCTCCGGAGAATACTGCTACTTTGGAGTTGGTGTTGACTTTTATGACAGAGCCAGTGAGGCTACCAGCGGCCACCTGATAAAGTTCACCCCGATTTAGTTTGATGTTATAGGGCGTGTTAGCAGGATGACCACCACTGGTGGTACTGGTAGGTAATATAGTAATTGAGGTGGAGTCTTGAGAGGCTACCATCATCATAACATTGTTAAAGCCACTGGAATTGGGGTTCCCGACGATATAGGTAGCACCTGGAGGGATATTAACAGTCGGAAGGATAATACTGGCATCTGTTGTGGCGGCGTATAGATTCATTGCGGAAACAGCTACCGGGAAATCTGAAGTTATACGAATCGCTTTTTTAACAATGCTGTCAAATTCAGGAATAAAGCCAAAGTTATTAGGTACCTGAAAGACTTTGACGCTATCTTTTGGGACATAAATAGAATCGATGTAGTTCTGCAACGGAATGCTTATTTTAACATTGGAATTGGAGGATGCAGAAATATAAAGTTTTAGATAATTGCCGTTGCCACCAGTGTAATTTTTTAAAAAGCCCATCCAGAACTCCGTGCCTGAATTAGTTTTCTGGGCCGAAGCAAGTAAAGGAAAGATAAAAAGAAGTAATATTGGTAGCGCTCTTTTCAAATTGTGTCAAATATAAGAATTTCAAGTGGTTGAAAAAAATTTCTGAATAAAATATGACAATTCTATTTTTGTTGTGTAATGGTCAGGTAATTAATACTTTGTATCAAGGAGAGGAGCGGTTTTGAAATGCTATAGAAAATGCTTATATTGGAAATAATTAAAATCGTTTGAAAATGAGAAATTGAGGATTAAAGTATTATTCAACATCTTTTCAATTTGCTTTTTAAGTCGTTGATTTTTCGTCAAATTTGCATCAATGATGAAGAGCAAGATAATCAACGATCCAGTTTATGGTTTTCTTACGATACCAAGTAAACTGGTATACGATTTAATTGAGCATCCTTTTGTGCAGCGACTGAGGAGGATAAAGCAACTGGGTATGTCAGAGTACGTTTATCCAGGCGCTACACATTCTCGATTTCATCATGCTTTAGGGGCATTACATCTGATGATGAATGCGGTTTTTACACTTCGTCAGAAAGGCGTTAAAATAACGGATAAAGAAGCTGAGGCTTTGTATTGCGGCATTCTGTTGCACGATTTAGGTCACGGTCCATACAGCCACTCTCTCGAGCACACCCTTATTAAGAATGTGGCACACGAGAAGGTTTCGCTCATGATGATGGAAGAATTGAACCGTGAGTTCAAAGGCAAGTTGGATTTGTGTATTGAGATCTTTACCGACCGATATAAAAAAGCCTATTTGCATCAATTAATTTCTGGTCAGTTAGACATGGACAGGCTCGATTATCTTGGAAGAGATAGTTTTTATACAGGTGTTAGTGAGGGTATCATTGGTTCAGAGCGTATCATCAATATGCTAAATGTGGTAGAGGATGAATTAGTGGTGGAAGAAAAAGGCATTTACAGCATAGAGAAGTTCATCATTGCCCGACGTTTGATGTATTGGCAGGTATACCTGCATAAAACAGTGGTGGCTGCAGATTTGCTGCTTACCAATACAATGAAACGCGCCAGCGAATTAGCCCGTTCAGGTGTAAAATTGAATGCCTCTCCAATATTGAGATTCTTTCTTGAGAGTCATATTTCTTACAAACAGTTTACAGAAGATCCGACTGTTTTAAAGAACTTTATACAGCTCGACGATTCAGATATTTTTTCAGCTATCAAAGCCTGGCAGTTTGAAGAAGATAAAGTTCTTGCCTTGCTTGCCCGTAATCTGGTTCAGAGAAATCTACCCAAAATGCAGGTGTCGAATAAACCTTTTACAGATGCAGAATTGAAAGAAAAAGAAAATCAGGTAGCGCAGTTATACAAATTGAAACCTGAAGAAATTCCGTATTTTGCCTCAATGGCCATGATAAAAAATGATGCTTACAAGGTGGAGAAAAGTACCAGTATACGCATTTTGAAAAAGTCGGGGGAGGTTTTAGATGTTACAGATGCCAGTGATAACTACAATCTCAAGGCCTTAAATCAGACCGTTAAAAAATATTATTTAAGCTTTTACCGCTAAATCGTATCTTCGCAACATTGTAACTATGCAAATAACTGCCAGTCAAATAGCCACATTAATAAATGGTACTGTTGAGGGCGATGCCTCTGTTGTAATTAAAGCAGCAGGAAAAATTGAGAGTGCCGCCACTGGCGAAATCAGTTTTTTGGCCAATCCTAAGTATTTAAATTATATCTATGAAACCAAGGCTTCTGTTGTCATTGTCAGCAGCGACCTGGTGTTCGATAAACCACTGCCATGTGCTATCATCCGACATCCGATGCCATACTATGGATTTTGTTTGGTTTTGGATGCTTATTTCAACCCTCACCAGACTCGCGTTGGTATTCATGCAAGCGCCGTTGTTGAAGAAGGTGCTCAGATTGGAAAAGATGTATACATTGGCGCTAATGCGGTGATTGAAAACGGAGTAATTATTGGCGACAAAGCACAGATTTATCCCAATGTGTTTGTTGGGAAACAAGCCAGAATTGGAAGTAATACCATCTTATATGCTGGAGTAAATGTTTATTCTGATTGTATAGTTGGAAACAATTGTATTATTCATGCCGGAACAGCGATTGGGTCTGATGGTTTTGGTTTTGCACCAACACCAGATGGGTCATATGCTAAGATACCTCAGATTGGCAATGTAATTATCGAGGACAATGTAGAAACCGGGGCAAACTGTTGCATAGACAGAGCGACTATGGGCAGTACTATCTTGCGCAAAGGTGTTAAACTGGACAATATGGTTCAGATAGCACACAACGCTGAAGTTGGAGAAAACACAGTAATTGCTGGATTAAGCGGTGTTGCTGGCAGTGCTAAGGTTGGAAAGGGTTGTGTTATTGGAGCTCAGGTTGGTATAGTTGGGCACATCACCATTGCAGATGGTACTCAAATTGGAGGACAGTCGGGTATACCGAAATCTATTAAAGAGCCTAATCAGCAATTTATAGGATCGCCAGCAATGCCTATCAAAGAAGCATTTAAAAGTCAGGTACTTCAGAGAAACCTGCCGGCCCTGGAACAAAGGGTACGTGAATTAGAGAGAATCATTAAAGAATTAAGAGAATCATAAATGAAACAAACGACATTAAAACAAGCAGTAACAGTATCAGGTGTTGGTTTACATACCGGCGCAAATGTTAACCTGACATTCATGCCTGCTCCCGTAAACCACTGGTACAAATTCCAAAGAACAGATGTGGAAGGGCAGCCAGTGATTGAAGCCGATTGCGAACTTGTAACAGATACCAGTCGTGGTACTACACTCGAAAAAAATGGAGTTAAAGTTAGCACAGTAGAGCATGCATTGGCGGCTTTGGTTGGACTGGAAATTGACAATGTTTTATTGCAGATTGATGGTCCGGAGATGCCTATCATGGACGGTAGTTCTATCATGTTTGTAGAGAAATTACTAGAGGCTGGAATTGTTGAACAAGAAGCAGAAAGGGAGTATTTCCATGTGCCAGTAAATGTACATTATAATGACAATGCCAATGGCGTCGAAATGGTAGCAATGCCATTGGATGATTACAGAGCAACTGTAATGGTTGACTATAACAGTCCCGTTCTTGGCAGTCAGCACGCCACTATTACTAACTTATCCGAATTTGAATCTCAGATTGCGAGCTGTAGAACATTTTGTTTCCTGCATGAACTGGAAATGATGCTGAATAATAACCTGATCAAAGGTGGTGATTTAAATAATGCTATAGTCATTGTTGATCGTGTGGTTGAAGATGATGAAATGGATCGTTTAGCAAAAATTTTCAATAAGCCGAAAGTTGAAGTTAGAAAAGAAGGGATATTAAACAATGTCGATTTGCGTTTCCAGAATGAACCAGCGCGTCATAAGTTACTTGATTTGTTGGGCGATCTGGCATTGATTGGTATGCCGATCAGAGCACAATTAATGGCAGCCCGTCCGGGGCATGCTTCCAACGTTGCTTTTGCCAAAAAGATCAAAGCTTTGATTAAGAAAACCAAAAAGAAAACCAATAACGAAGCACCGGTATACAACCCTAATGTTAAGCCGCTATATGAACATAAAGAGATTTCTAAATTCTTACCACATAAACATCCTTTCTTGTTGGTGGACAAGATCATGGAGAAATCTGCCACTCATGTGCTGGCGATAAAAAACATCACTGGTGATCAGTATTTCTTCAATGGCCATTTTCCAAATGATCCAATCTTCCCGGGCGTATTACAGCTTGAAGCCATGGCTCAGGCTGGAGGTGTTCTGGTATTGAGTGAAGTTGAAAATCCAGAAGATTATGCCACATTGTTTTTGAAAATTGATAATGCCAGATTTAAAGATAAGGTAGTACCAGGAGACACGCTTATTATGAAGCTTGAATTAACGGAACCAATCAGAAGAGGTATTTGTCTGATGAAGGGTAGATGTTATGTTGGAGAGAAGCTGGTGAGTGAGGCAGATATGATGGCTCAGATAGTAAAAATAAAATAATAAACGTTTGGGGGGTAAGGCCCTCAGATTTGTATCAATAAGAAATAAAAAACAGAAAATGATTCAACCCCTGGCGTATGTCCATCCGCAAAGTAAGTTGTCGGAAAATGTGGTAATAGACCCGTTCGTTACCATTCATAAAAATGTTGAAATAGGCGAAGGTACCTGGATTGGATCAGGCGTTACTATTTTTGAAGGCGCCAGAATCGGAAAGAATGTTAAAATTTTTCCGGGTGCTGTTATTTCTGCTATTCCGCAGGATTTAAAGTTTGATGGAGAAGACTCTTTAACCATCATTGGAGATAATACCACTATTCGCGAATGTGTTACTTTAAACAGAGGGACCAAAGACAGAGGAAAAACTGAAATTGGGAAAAACTGTTTGATCATGGCATACTCACACGTAGCGCACGATTGTATTATCGGCGACAATGTTATTCTCGCTAACAGTACTCAGGTAGCGGGCCACGTGGTTGTTGGTGAACATGCTATTTTAGGCGGTGCTACTTTGGTGCATCAGTTTGTGCATATTGGCAGACATGCCATGATTAGCGGTGGTAGTTTGGTGCGTAAAGATGTACCACCTTATACCAAGGCTGCTCGTGAGCCACTAAGCTACGAGGGCGTAAACTCTATCGGATTAAGAAGAAGAGCCTTTACACCTGAGAAAATTGCTGAAATTCAAGAGATCTACAGAACCTTATATGTGCGCGGTTTGAACAACAACAAAGCCATTTCGCACATCGAAGCCAATATGCCGGCTACGCCAGAGAGGGATGAGATTTTGTCGTTTATTAAGGCTTCGGATAGAGGTATAATGAAAGGCTACATCTCTAAGTAATACTTATTCTCAGTCTGTATTACTTCAGTTTTTTTGCTTCAAAATGCTCATTAACGGAAGTCCGTGGACCGCGGGTCCGACGGCTATACGGTTTTCGGTTTCAAAAACTTCGTTAACAATTTCCGGTTCCATCCAAGTATTGTGGAATTACCGTTCCCGCTCTCATATACCGTGGGTCCTTTTGACCGTGGACCGCAGGTCCGACGGCTATAAATTGATTGTTTTGTAAAAGGCGCGCGTCAGCCCCCTAAATCCTAAATCCTTATCCCTGGAACGCATCGCTCCAGGCTTGAGCGTCTTTGCTCCACGCTGCAACCTTGGCTTGAGCATCCTCGCTGATGTAGTTGGTTTTGGCCGCTTCGGCTGCAAGGGTGTTGAAATCACATAAGGAGATATATGGGCATTGGGCATCAACAAATTTTTGATGAGTGGCGGCAAATCCATAGTTGAAAATAGAGACCAGTCCGATTACCTCAAATCCATTTTCTCTTAAATCTTCAACGGCTTTCAAACTGCTCTTGCCAGTGCTGATGAGGTCTTCTACCACCACCACTTTGCAGCCTGCTTCTAAATGACCTTCAATGGCGTTTTTTAAGCCATGCTTTTTAGCTTCTGAACGGATGTATGCAAATGGAATGTTTAACTCGTCTGCAATCAGGGCACCTTGCGGAATACCTGCCGTTGCTACACCTACCACGCCCTGAACTTCTGGATACTGGGCTTTAATAACAGCACTCAAGCTGTTGGTAATGTACTTTCTGATGCTTGGATAGGAGAGTGTTACGCGGTTATCACAATATACCGGAGAGCGCATTCCGCTGGTCCACGTAAAAGGATTCTCTACATTTAGCTTTACAGCTTCGCATTCTAATAAGTATTGTGCTATTTTTGCACTGATTTCAGTTGATACCATGGCGGAGCAAAACTATAAAATATTCATTAATCAGCATACCATTGTCCTGACAAATAATAATCAATTTGCCAACAATAAAGAGTGCGAGAACTTCCGCAGTAACTCGCTGGATAAAGTTCTTCAACAACTTACTTCTGGTACTTTCGAGGGTAAGAAGTACCTGGTGTTTAAAACTGAACATCCTGGCGAATTATTCAAGAAACTGAAGAAACATTTCAAGTTGATTAAGGCAGCAGGTGGAGTGGTCTTCAACGAAGAAGGACAGCTCTTGCTCATAAAGCGTCTGGGCTTATGGGATTTGCCTAAAGGCAAACTGGAGCCTGGTGAAGATCAGCGTCTGGCAGCACTTCGCGAGGTGCATGAAGAATGTGGACTGAACTTTCTGGGGATATTAGGCAAAGTAGCGAATACCTACCATGTCTATCATTTAAAAGGTCGCTGGATTCTCAAAAAATCTGCCTGGTACCGAATGGCTGCCTGGGGAGATATCTCTGTTACACCTCAGTTAGAAGAGGATATCACTGAAGTTTGCTGGGTTGATAAAGCTTTTATTAAGGCAAAGGACTTTGATACTTATGATTCTTTGCGCGACTTGTTTGAGTCAATTGAATTTCCAAGAAAACACAA
>JACCDH010625094.1_pt1 | contig 15321 bp, 14 predicted proteins | sample 7442481 | NCBI WGS metagenome assembly JACCDH01 (sample SAMN15323433, study PRJNA562643) | freshwater metagenome | isolation source: river surface water | place: USA:Blue River Watershed | collected 2017-08-15
TCGGGTCCGAGATTCCCTTGCTCGTCAATTGCATGCCGTCGGGCAAATATCTGATGGAGGATTTTTGCTATGCGGGCGGGATGCCGGTGGTACTGAAAGAACTGTCAGCCCATCTGCGCCCGGCCAAAACCGTCTTGGGGGGCGATATCTCGGCCTATTACGACGGGGCAGAGTGTTTCAACCGTGATGTGATCCGGCCCTATGACGACCCGTTGAAACCTGCGGCCGGGATCCGGGTGCTGAAGGGCAATCTGGCGCCGAATGGGGCCATTGTGAAGCCCTCGGCTGCGACGCCTGCGCTGTTGGAACATGAGGGTGTCGCCCATGTCTTTGAAAACATCGAGGATATGAAAGCCAACATCGATCGCGAAGATCTGCCGGTCACGCCTGAGACGATCCTTGTGCTGAAAGGCTGCGGGCCAAAGGGCTATCCCGGCATGCCCGAGGTGGGCAACATGCCGATTCCTGCCGCCTTGGTGAAACAGGGGGTGCGCGACATGGTCCGGGTGTCCGACGCCCGCATGTCGGGCACTGCCTTTGGCACCGTGATCCTGCATGTCTCTCCCGAGGCGCAGGCGGGCGGCACGCTTGGGCTGGTCAAGACCGGTGACCGGATCAGGGTGTCGGCGGCGCGGGGAGAACTTGCGCTTTTGGTGGACGAGGCCGAACTGGCCCGCCGCCGCGCCGCATGGGTGCCCGAAGAAAGCCCCTATACCCGCGGCTATGCGAAACTTTATATCGACCATGTGCTGCAGGCCGATCAGGGTGCCGACCTTGATTTCCTTGTCGGGAAAGACACCCGCCCCGTGACCAGAGAGAGCCACTGATGCAACCGATTTTTACCGATCTCATGGGGGCTTCGATCTTTATCACCGGTGGCGGGTCCGGCATTGGCGCGGCCTTGACCGAAGGCTTCCTGCGGCAGGGGGCAAAAGTGGCCTTTTGCCAGCGCAGCGACGCAACGGCCTTTTGCGATGCAATGGAGGCGGCCACCGATAACCGGCCCTTGTTCCTGCCCTGTGACATCACCGACATGGACGCGCTCAAGGCCACGCTTGATACGGCGGTCGAGGCGCATGGGCCAATCACCGTGCTGGTCAACAATGCCGCCAATGATCAGCGCCACAAGACGCTTGAAACCGACGAGGCGTTTTTTGACTGGTCCATCGCGATCAACCTCAAGGCCTATTTCTTCGCCGCCAAGGCGGTGATCCCCGGCATGCAGGCGGCCGGCGGCGGGTCGATCATCAACTTTTCCTCGATCAGCTACATGATGGGAAATGCAGGTTACCCGGTCTACACCGCGTCGAATTCGGCGATCAACGGGCTGACGCGCAGTCTTGCGCGTGAGTTTGGGCCAGACCGGATTCGGGTGAATGCTCTGGCGCCCGGCTGGGTGCTGACCCAAAAGCAAAAGGACAAATGGGTGACGCCCGACGGGCTGGCCGCGCATCTGGCGCGCCAGTGCATTCCCGACCCGCTGGAGCCGGAAGATATCGTCGGGGGCTGTCTGTTTCTGGCGTCCAACGCGTCAAGGGCGATGACGGGGCAGGCGCTGGTCATAGATGGTGGGGTGGTGGTGACGGGATGAAGGCCGACTGGATCGCCGTTGATTGGGGAACGACCCACCTGCGCGCCTTTGCCATGGGGCCCGAAGGGGTGCGGGCCGAGGCCAGTTCGGCCGATGGCATGGGGGCGCTTCAGCCCGCTGCCTTTGAACCTGCGTTGATCCGCCTGATCGAGCCCTGGCTTGGCCATGGCGTCACTCCGGTTTTGGCCTGTGGCATGGTGGGCAGCCGTCAGGGCTGGCATGAGGCCCCCTATCGCCAGATTCCCTGCCGCCCGCTGGAGCCGGGCCAGATGGTCCATGTGCCGCTGCGGGACCCACGCCTTGCTGTGCAAATCGTGCCGGGGCTGAAACAGTCAAAGCCCGCCGATGTGATGCGCGGAGAAGAAACCCAGATTGCCGGGGCGCTGGCGCTGTATCCCGGGTTTGACGGCACGATCTGCTTGCCCGGCACCCATTCCAAATGGGCGCAGATCAGCGCAGGCGAAGTGGTGTCATTCCAGACCTATCTGACCGGCGAGATGTTTGCCCTTCTTGGCACCCAATCGGTCCTGCGCCACGGCATGGCGGGCGAAGGCTGGGATGAGGCGGCCTTTGACGCGGGCGTCGCCAAGGGCATGTCGCGGCCCGAGTGGCTTTTGGCCAATCTGTTCCGCTTGCGCGCCGAAGGGCTGATTGCCGATCTTGGCCCGGATGCGGCCCGTGCGCAGCTTTCGGGCCTGTTGATCGGGGCCGAACTTGCGGCCGCACGGGTCTATTGGCTTGGCACGCGCGTGCTTCTGGTCGGGGCCCCCGGCCTGAGCGCGCTATACGCCCGCGCGCTGGCCACGCAGGCCGTTACCGCCGAGGTGCTGGCCGCCCGGGATTGCACCATTGCCGGGCTGGCCTTTGCCGCCGGCGTTCTTGCGAAAGCTGCCGAATGACCAGGCCCTTGATCGCCATCCTGCGGGGCATCACCCCGGATGAAGCCCTGCCCATCGCCGAGGCGTTGATTGAGGCGGGCATCACCACCATCGAGGTGCCGCTGAACTCGCCTCATCCGATGCACTCCATTGCGGCCATGGTCGGGGCCTTTGGCAGCAACGCCACCATCGGCGCGGGCACGGTGCTGACGGTGGCTCAGGTGCGCGAACTGGCTGACGCCGGCGGGCGCATCGTGGTGTCGCCGAACACCGACGTTGAAGTGATCACGGAGTCCCGCCGTCTTGGGCTGCAAAGCTGGCCCGGCGTGATGACCCCGACCGAGTGTTTCGCCGCGCTGAAGGCGGGGGCGACGGGCCTGAAGCTGTTTCCCGGCTCGCTTATCGGCCCTGATGGGCTGAAAGCCATCCGTGCCGTGCTTCCCCCTGCCACCCCGGTCTATGCCGTAGGCGGCGCGGGGCCCGCCAATTTCGCCGCATGGATTGCCGCCGGGGCCAATGGCTTTGGCATCGGAACCGCGCTTTACACCCCCGGCATGTCCGCCGCTGATGTCCGCGCCCGCGCCCGCGCGCTGGTCGCTGCCTATGACGAGGCCCGCCGATGATCTTTGATGCCCGCCCTTGCGACCTTGGTGAGGGTCCGCTCTGGCACCCCCAGCGCGGCCAGCTCTTCTGGTTCGACATTACCGGCCAGCGCATGCTGTCGGTCGAAAAGGGCCAGCCGCGCCAGTGGCGCTTTCCCGAAATGGTGTCGGCCGCCGCCTGGGTGGACCGCGACATGCTCTTGATTGCGGGTGAGCGGGATCTGTTCTTTTTCGACGTGGAAACCGAGGAAATCGAAACCCTGGTCGAGCTTGAGGCCGGCAACCGCATGACCCGGTCAAACGACGGCCGGGCCGACCCCTATGGCGGCTTCTGGATCGGCACCATGGGCAAGAAGGCCGAAAAAGGCGCGGGGGCGATTTATCGCTATCACCATGGTGAGTTGCGCAAGCTTTACGACCAGATCACCATTTCCAACGCCATCTGTTTCACGCCGGACGGCAAGACCGCCCATTTCACCGATACCGTGACCCGCCGCGTGATGCGCGTGGCGCTGGATTCCCAAGGCTGGCCCAAGGGCGAGCCGCAGGTGTTTCTGGACCTGACCGCCGACGCCTCGGGCCCTGATGGTGCGGTTGTCGATGCCTCGGGCCTGTTGTGGTTGGCGCAATGGGGCGCGGGGCGGGTGTCGGCCTTTGCCCCCGATGGCAGCCTTGTGCGCCATGTGGCCTTTGACGCGCCCCATACCTCTTGTCCGGCCTTTGGCGGGCCGGGGCTGACCACGCTGTTCTGCACCACCGCCCTGCAAGGCATGGATGCCTCCGCCCGCGCCGCCCACCCGGATGCGGGCAAGACCTTTGCCGCCGAGGGCATTGCCCAAGGTCAGGCCGAACACCGGTTTCTGCCATGACGACCACGCCACTCAAACGCGCCCTCGGCGTCTGCTATTACCCCGAACACTGGGAGGAATCCCAATGGGCCACAGACGCCGCCCGCATGGCCGCGCTTGGCCTGACTTGGGTCCGGATCGGCGAGTTCGCCTGGGCGCGGATGGAACCGCAGCCGGGCAAGCTGGAGCTTGACTGGCTGGACCGCGCGATCGACACGCTGGGGGCGGCCGGGCTGAAAGTGGTCTTGGGCACCCCCACCGCCACGCCGCCCCGCTGGATGTTGGACCGCCATCCAGATATGCTGGCCCATGACCGCGAGGGCCGCCCGCGCGGGTTCGGCTCGCGCCGGCACTATGATTTCGCGCATGAAGGCTACCGCGCCGAATGCGCCCGCATCACCGAGATTCTCGCGCGGCGCTATGGCCGCAACCCTCATGTCGCCGCCTGGCAGACCGATAACGAATATGCCTGCCACGACACGGTTCTGTCCTATTCGCCCGTGGCGCTGAAGGCCTTTCGCAACTGGCTCGCCCAGCGTTACCAATCGCCGCAGGCCCTGAACCGCGCCTGGGGCAATGTGTTCTGGTCGATGGACTATGCCAGCTTTGACGAGATCGGCCTGCCGAACCTGACCGTGACCGAGGCGAACCCGGCGCATCAGATGGCTTTTCGTCGCTTTGCTTCTGACATGGTGGTCGAATTCAACCGGGTGCAGACCACGATCATCCGCAAACACTCGGATTACCCCATCGCCCATAACTACATGGGCCAGATCACCGATTTCGACCATTTCGCTGTGGGGGCCGATCTCGATATTGCGTCATGGGACGCCTATCCCTTGGGCTTCCTGTCCGACCGGTTGACCGCTTCGCCTGAGCATAAGCGCCGCTTTGTCCGTCAGGGCGACCCTGACTTTCAGGCCTTCCACCATGACCTTTACCGCGCTGTTGGAAGGGGCCGCTGGTGGATCATGGAACAGCAGCCCGGTCCCGTGAACTGGGCACCGTGGAACCCCGACCCACTCCCCGGCATGGCCCGGCTTTGGGCATGGGAGGCCTTTGCCCACGGTGCCGAGGCGGTGTGCTATTTCCGCTGGCGTCAGGCGCCTTTTGCGCAGGAACAAATGCACGCGGGCCTTTTGCGCCCCGACAGCGCCCCGGCGCCCGCCCATGACGAGGCCGCCCAAGTGGCGCGCGAACTGGCCGAGATGCCCGATCAAGGAACGGCAGAGGCCAAGGTGGCACTGGTCTTTGACTATGCCAGCGCCTGGGCCTGGGAGGTGCAGCCGCAGGGACGCGATTTCAGCTATTTCCGGCTGGTCTTTGAAACCTATCGCGCCTTGCGCCGTCTGGGGTTGTCGATCGATATCCTGCCCCCCGATGCCGCCGACCTGTCACCCTATGCCTTGGTTCTGGCCCCTGGGGTTGCGACGCTCTCCGCCCCTTTCCTTGCCGCGCTTGCCACTTACAAGGGCCTGTCGCTGATTGGCCCGCGCAGCAATGCAAAGACGGTCGAGTTCGCCACTCCGGTTCCCTTGCCGCCGAACCTGCCCGGCCTGGATGCGACCGTGGCGCGGGTGGAAAGCCTGCCACCCGATGTGCCGGTTCATCTGCCCGCAGGCGGGGCCTTGCGCCATTGGCGCGAAAAGGTCGAAACCTCGGCCACCGTTGTAGAACAAAGCCTGGACGGCTGGCCCGCGCTGATCCGCGCAGGTGGGCTGCATTATCTGGCAGGTTGGGCCGATGAGGTGGCGCTTGCCCGCATCCTGACACGGCTGTGTGACGAGGCCGGTCTGGCCACCGAAGCCCTGCCCGAAGGGCTGCGGCAGCGCGACAGCGCGACCCATCGCTTTGTCTTCAATTACAATGCCGAGCCGGTTCACTGGCAGGGCCGCGAGATTCCGGCCGCCGGGGTCGCCTGGCAGCCCTTGCCCGCGCGATAAGCCGGGGCTTCAGGCCACTTTGCCTGCGATCATGAAATGGCGTGGAAAAAGCGCGCTTATGCCCAGCATCACCGTCTCGAAGGCCTCGGCAACCGAATAGGGGCCTTCCAGCGTCACCAGATCCAGCCAGACCCCCTCGGTCATGATGCGAATAAGGCGGGCGGTCCGTTCCGGGTTCAGATCATAGCCATGGGCAAGGTTCATCTGGCGGCAGATCTCGACAAGCGTCCGGTTATACAGCGCATCATTGGCCCCGCAGCGCGACTGGTAAAGCGGGCGGCTTTGGCTTTCGCCCCAATAGGCGCACCAGGCGGCAAGGCGGGCCGGGGTGCAGATCGCGGGCGAGAAATCGGCGCGCAGAAGCGCAAGGATCTGATCTTCGGGCGCAGGGCCCGCCAAGGCCAGCGCCTCTTGCCAATTGGCCTGATACTCGGCCGCCAGGTAATCCAGCGTCTCGGCCAGCAGGTTTTCCTTTGACTGAAAGTGAAACAGCACCAGCCCATGGCTGATCCCGGCCCGGCGCGCCACATCGGTGACGGTGGTGCGCGAAAAGCCCCGCTCGGCCAGACAGTCGATGGTGGCCTCGATCACCTGCAAGCGCCGCGTGTCGCGGTCCAGCGTGCGCGGGTTGGCCGGGGTGGCATCGGCATCAGGATCAGGGCAGGGGTCTTGCATCGGCATATTCACCTCTTGGCGGGCCATATAGGGGCAAGGTCCGGCAAAAACCACCATGAATATCTGATTGACAGCTCAGTCAGTCGCATGACAGCCTGATGCGGCAACCGCCACCGAGTGCCTGATGCCAGAAGCTGCGCCTCATCCCCAATCGCCACGCCTGACCCAATGTCCGGAAGGTCTGCCCAAGGCGGCTTATTTCGAACGCGAATGGCATGACCGCGAGATGGCAACGCTTTTCTCCCGAAACTGGGTGATGGTGGGCCGCGCCGAGGGGTTTGGCGCCGGTGTGATGCGGCGGGTGCAGGTCGGTGCCGCCTCGGTCATCGTGCTGCGCGATGACGGGGGCGGGCTTGTGGCCTATCACAATTCCTGCCCGCATCGCGGGTCCGAACTTTGCCGCGGGGATGTCGAAACAGTCGGCAAGCTGATCCGCTGCCCCTATCACGCCTTTGCCTATGCCGCTGCCGACGGGCGCTTGGTCTCAACCGCCCATGCCGTCCCGACTGCCGATTTCGACCGCAGCGCCCATGGGCTGCGGCCGGTTTCGCTGCGGGTCTGGAACGGGTTTGTCTTTGTGAACCTGTCGCAGACACCGGGCGAAATCTGGGCCGATGTCGGGCTTCTGACGCTGGACAACTGGCCGATGAATGCGCTGGTGACCGGCCATAATTGGGAAACCGAGATTGCCTGCAACTGGAAGGCCTTCTGGGAAAACTACTCGGAATGTCTGCATTGCCCCGGTATCCACCCCGAACTGTGCGACATGGTGCCGATCTATGGACAGGGGATCATGGGGGCCTCCGAGGCGCTGGATTGGACGCCCGATGACCCGGCGCAACCGAACCTGCGGCCCGGCGCGCAAAGCTGGACGATGGACGGCGCCCCCTGCGGGCCGGTCTTTCCGGGTCTGACCCCGGCAGAACGCGCGGCCGGTTACAGCTTTGTCACGCTGTGGCCCTCGGCCTATGTCGTGGCGCATGTCGATTATGTCCGCTCGGTGCGGATCATGCCCTTGGGGCCCGAGCGCACCCGTCTGGTCGCTGAATGGCATTTTGCGCCCGAAACCCTTGCCCAGCCCGGCTTTGATGCGGCGCGCGTCGCGGAATTCGCCAAGACGGTCATGGTGCAGGATGGCGCGGCCTCAGAGATGAACCAGCGCGGCATGGCCTCGCCTGCCTTTGCCGCCGCGCGGTTGATGCCGGAAGAATATGAAATCCACCGCTTTCACCAATGGGTCCTGTCCGAAATGGAGCCTGCCCGATGACCAAGCTGCCCTATCCCGCCCTGCCCATTCCTAACGACTGGGACCGCAGCGGCCTTCCGGCCTGGACCTATCATTCACCGGCGCTTTTTGCGCTTGAACGGGAAAAGCTGTTTCTGACCCATTGGCAGGTGGTAGGGCATGAATGTGACCTGCCCAATCCCGGCGACTGGCTGGCCTTTGACCTTTTGGGCGAACGTGCCGTGGTGATGCGGGACATGGATGGCACGGTGCGGGCCTTTCACAACCTGTGCCGCCACCGGGGCGCGCGGGTGGTTGACGGGGAAAAGGGCCATTGCAAGGGGGCCATCGTCTGCCCCTTTCATGGCTGGGTCTATAACCTTGACGGCACGTTACGGGGCGCGGCCCAACCCAAGAGCTTTGGCAGTCTGGACCGTGAGAAATTCGGGTTGAAGCCGATCGAGATGGAGATTTTCCACGGCTTCATCTTCCTGCGCTTTTCCCCCGGACCACAGCCGCCCGTGGCCACGCTCTTTGCCGCCTTCGACGCCGATTTCACCGCCTATGATCTTCGCAGCGCCCTGCCGGTTCGCGTGCCCCATTGGAGCATGGATCTGCCGGTGAACTGGAAATCGGTGCGCGATGTCGACAACGAAGGCTATCACGTTCCCTTGGCGCATCCGGGGCTGCAAGACCTCTATGGCCGCACCTACCGCGACCTGCATCTGGCCAATGAGGTGTCGATGTCGATCGGCTATTTCGGGGATGTGCCGGGCAAGCTGTGGTCGGTTCGGCATTATGCCAAGATCTCGCAGCCCCGCCCGACGCTGCCGCCCCATCTGCAAAAGGCCTGGACCTATTACGGGTTGTTCCCCAATCAGGTCTTTGCCATCACGCCCGAAGGGTTGCAGTTCTACCACGAATTGCCGCTGAACACCGGGCTGACGCGGCTGACCGGGCGGCTTTACCGCTGGCCCGATGAGACCCGCGAACAACGGCTGGCCCGCTATCTTGCCACGCGGATCGACCGCGATACCTCGGCCGAGGATCAGCAACTGTCGATCTGGTCGAACGAGTCGATGAAATCGGATGCATTCGAGGGTTTCCACCTGTCCGATCTGGAATATGGCCTGCGCCGTCACCATGACGGCCTGCGCCGGGTTCTGCCGGTGATGCGGCTGGCCGAAGCCCCGCCCGAAGATCAAATCGCGGCGCGCAATGCGGAAATGTCTTGCCAGACAATGGGGCAGGAATAAGCTGACTGACAAATCAACCAAGAGACTGTTCAGGGAGACTGCCATGAGATTGAACCGCCGTAAGGCGCTGATTGGCGCATCTGCCACACTGGCCATGCCCTGGGTCCGACCCTCTTATGCGTCGCCCGGGCGGGTGAACGTCTATAACTGGGCCGATTACATCGGCGAGACCACGATTGAGGATTTCGCTTCGGAAACCGGCATCGACATTGTCTATGACCTTTATGCCAGCGCCGAGGAAATGCAGGCCAAGATGCTGGCGGGTTCGTCGGGCTATGACGTCGTGCTGCAGTCCGGGCTGGGCCTGCACCGGCTGGTCGCGGCCAATGTCTATCAGAAGATCGACCGCGCCCGGCTGCAGGGTTGGGACACGCTTAACCCTGATATTCTGAAGGTTCTGCAAGGGTTTGACCCTGATCACGCCCATGGCGTGCCCTATATGTGGGGCACGGTGGGCTTTACCTTCAACATGACCCTCGTGCGCGAGCGCCTGCCCGATGTCGATCTGGCGACGCTGGACGCGGTGTTCCTGCCGGAAAATGCGGCCAAGCTGGCCGATTGCGGCATCTCTCTTCTCGACAGCCCGACCGACATCGGTTTCATGGTGATGCGCTGGCTGGGTCTTGATGCCGATGCCGGCACGCCCGAGACCTATGGCCAGATGGCCGAGGCCTTTGCCCGCATCCGCGAACATGTCACCACATTTGACAACACCAACTACCTGACCAGCCTGCCCAATCAGGAAATCTGCGTCGCCAACACCTGGTCGGGCGATTATGCGGTGGCCAAGGCCCGCGCTGCCGAAGCCGGGATCGAGGTTGATCTGGCCTATTTCGTGCCCAAGACCGGGGCGCCGGCCTGGTTCGATCTGTGGGCCATGCCCGCGGATGCGGCCAATGTCGACAATGCCTATGCTTTCCTGAATTACATGCTGCGCCCCGAGGTTCTGGCGGCCTGTACCAATTACACGGGCTATGCCAATCCAAGCCTCGCCGCCACCGCATTGGTTGACCCGGCGATTGCCAGTGACCCGGCCATCTACCCTGATGCCGAAACTCTGGCCCGGCTTTACACGCCAAAACCGCAAACGGCGGAACAGGATGCGGCGATCACCCGGATCTGGACGGATATCAAGGCGGGCGGCTAGACCATGGCCGAGGGGGCGGAGGGTGCCTTTCTGCGCATCGAAGGGGTGTCGAAAAGCTTTGGCAGCTTTCAGGCCGTGCGCGATGTCAGCCTGACCGTCGAAAAGGGCGAGATCTTCTCGCTTCTGGGGGGGTCGGGCTGCGGCAAGACCACCCTTCTAAGGATGCTGGCCGGGTTCGAAGAACCCAGCGCCGGGCGCATCTTTCTGGACGGCCGCGACATGGCCGGCGTGCCGCCCTGGGAGCGGCCGGTGCATATGATGTTCCAGTCCTATGCCATATTCCCCCATATGACGGTCGAACAGAACATCGGCTATGGGCTCAAGCATGAGCCGGGCCTGTCCAAGGCCGACAAGGCCGCGCGCGTGGCCGAGATGCTGGAGCTGGTGCAGCTGACGCCGTTTGCCCAGCGCAAGCCGCATCAGATATCCGGCGGTCAGCGTCAGCGCGTGGCGCTGGCCCGCGCCTTGGCGCGCCAGCCCAAGCTTCTGCTTCTGGATGAACCGCTTGCGGCGCTGGACAAGAAGCTGCGCGAACATACCCAGTTCGAGCTGATGTCCATTCAGGCCCGCACCGGGGTGACCTTCATCGTCGTGACCCATGACCAGGAAGAGGCGATGACCCTGTCGGACCGCATCGCCGTCATGGACAAGGGCGAGGTGCGGCAAGTGGGCAGCCCGACCGAGATCTACGAGTTTCCCAACAGCCGCTTTGTGGCGGGCTTCATCGGGTCGATCAACACCTTCGATGCAACGGTCCTTGCCCGCGAAGGCGCGCATTTGCGCCTGTCGGTGCCCACGCTTGGGGCCGAGGTCATGGCGCGCGATGTTGCAGGGGTGGTCGCGGGGCAGGCGGTGACGCTGGCCGTCCGGCCCGAAAAGCTGCGCATATCCAAAGAGCGCCCCGAGGGGCCGAACGGGCTGGCCGGAACGGTGCGCGATCTGGCCTATTTCGGCAAGGACAGCCTCTACCGCATCGACCTTGCGGGCGGGGGCATGGTGCAGGCCCATGCCGTGAATGCCCGGCGCGGCGACGAAGCCGCCCGGATCGCCGATTGGGACGATGCGGTGTTCGTGGGCTTTGACCCGGCTTCGGCGCTGGTTCTGGTGGGTTAGCCATGCGCAAGGCCCGCTTCCTGCGCTGGTTTGATGACAGGGGTTGGCCCACGCTGCTGATCGGGCTGCCTTACCTGTGGCTTGTGGTGTTCTTTCTGTTGCCCTTTCTCATCGTCGTCGGGATGAGCGTGGCGACCAAGACCCCCACCGCCCCGCCCTTTACGCTGGGCGGCGAAGAGCCCTGGATCAATCTTGGCAGCTATGCCCGCATCCTGACCGACGGGCTTTATCTGCGCGCCTTTTTGACCTCGCTTGCCAATGCAGCGATTGCGACCGTGTTCTGCCTGTTAATCGGCTATCCCATGGCGCTGGGCCTGACGCGGGTGTCACGCAGCTGGCGCGGGGTGCTGTTGATGCTGGTGATCCTGCCCTTCTGGACCTCGTTTTTGCTGCGCGTCTATGCCTGGATGGGGCTGATGGGCAAAAGCTCGTGGTTCAATGTGGCCTTGACGGATGCCTGGAATTTTCTGGTGCCGATCGACTGGGCGGTGCGATCGATTCCGATGATGCATTCGAATTTCGCCGTCATCCTGGTGATGGTCTACACCTATCTGCCCTTCATGATCCTGCCGCTTTACGCCAGCCTTGAGCGGCTGGATCCGACGCTGGACGAGGCGGCGATGGATCTGGGCAGCCGCCCGGGCCGCGTGTTTCTGGATGTGACCTTGCCGCAATCCATCCCCGGCATCATTGCAGGGGGCATGCTGGTGTTCATCCCCGCCGCCGGGGAATTGGTGATCCCCACCCTCGTCGGCGATGCCGGAGCGCCGATGATCGGTCGGCTGATCTCGGACGAATTTAGCCAGGCGCAAGATTGGCCCATGGCATCGGCCATTGCGGTTGCGCTTCTGGTGCTCATGGTGGGGCCGACCATGATCTACAGCCGCAATCAGGCCAAGGCCGAGGGCAGCCGATGAAGCGGCGGCCGACCTTTCTCATCACCATGCTGGCCTTCGGCTTTGCGTTTTTCTACATTCCGATCCTGTCGATGATCGTCTACAGCTTCAACGCTTCGCGGCTGGCAACGGTCTGGGGCGGGTTTTCGACGAAATGGTATGTGGCGCTGTTTTCCAACGACAAGGTAATCGAAGCCCTGATCCTGTCGCTGAAGATCGCCTTTGTCTCGGCCACCATCGCCACCATCCTCGGCACCATGAGCGGCATCGTTCTGGCACGCTATACCAAGTTCCGCGGCCGGACGCTGTTTTCCGGTCTGGTCACCGCCCCCCTGATCATGCCCGAGGTGATCACCGGCATCTCGCTTTTGATCTTCTTCATCCTTTTGGGCAACTGGATCGGCTGGCCCGCCTCGCGCGGGTTCACCACCATCACATTGGCCCATATCACCTTTTCGGCGGTGTTCGTGACCACCATCGTGCATGCCCGCATGTTGCAGGCCGACCGCGCCATCGAAGAGGCGGCGATGGATCTGGGCTCGCGGCCCTGGCAGGTGATGTTTGACATCACGCTGCCGGTGATCTCGCCTGCCATCGTTTCGGGCTGGCTTTTGGCCTTCACGATCAGCCTTGATGATGTGGTCATCACCGCCTTTACCACCGGGCCGGGGTCAACGACGCTGCCGCTGCTCATCTGGTCAAAGGTCAAGTTGGGGGTGACACCTGACATCAACGCGCTGGCCACGCTGATGGTGGTGACCGTGGGCATTGGGGTTGTGGTGGCAGGCATCATCATGAACCGCGCCGAAAAACGGCGGCTCGAGGAGGAACGCCTTGCCTTCCAGCGCAATGACTGACCCCACAGCCTTTCTCCACGTCCCGCTTGGCGAACCCGGATCGGGCCGGGTGCGCTATGGCGCGGCCATGGCGCTTTATGCCCTGGGCGAGATCAGCGCCGAGGTCTTGGAGGTCTACCGCGTCGCCGCCGCCCATGACAGCCGCGACGTGGCACAGGAACTGCACCAGATGGGCCTGCCCGCGCCGAAAGGGACCGCCAGATGACAGACACCGTGCTTTTCAACGCCCGTATCCGCACCATGGACCCCTGCGCGCCCTTTGCTGAATGGGTGCTGATGCGGGAGGGCAGGGTTGCCGCCCTTGGCCGGGGCGCCCCGCCCGAGGCTGCGCAGCGCATCGACGCAGGCGGGCGGCTGGTGCTGCCGGGGTTTCAGGACGCCCATATCCATCTGTTGTCTGGCGGGCTGGATCTGGCGACGGCCGCCTTCCTTTACGACGCGATGAGCGAGGCGGATCTGATCGCCACCCTCCGCGCCCATGCCGCCGCGAAACCGGGGATGCCCATAGTTCTGGGGTCGGGCTGGCAGGCCGGGGTTTTCGGCGACCATAACCTGACCGCCGCCGTGCTGGACCGCGCCGTCAGCGACCGGCCCATGCTGGTCTATGACAGCTCGTTCCACAACGCCTGCCTGAACAGCCGCGCGATTGAGATGGCCGGGGTGCAGGACATGGCCGACCCGCCCAATGGCCATATCGTTCGCGACGGGCGCGGCCGGGCGACCGGGATGCTGCATGAAGAGGTGATCCCCGTGGTCGCCGCCCGTCTGCCGGGCCTGACCGATGCAGACTGGATAGAGGGGCTGAAGGCCGGTCAGGCCCATGCCAACGCCCATGGCCTGACCGGGGTGCTGGATGCCCGCATCACCGAACAGGAACGCCGCATCTATGCCCAAGGCGCGGCCGAGGGGCTCTTGACCCTGCGGGTCGCAGGCACCGCCCTTGTGACCGAGGCTGATACAGTTGACACCGCCGTCGCCCGGCTGTCGGCCTGGCGAGCGGCGCACAATGGCCCCGATTTCCACATCCATTCCGCCAAGTTCTTCATGGACGGGGTCTATGAAAACCGCACCGCCGCGAACCTTGCCCCCTATGCCGATGATCCGGGCGGCAATGCGCCTTGCATGTTCAGCGCGGACCAGACCCGCGCCTTGATGACTGCGCTGGATGCCGCGCGCTTTGCCATCCATGTGCATGTGATCGGCGATGCCGCCGTGCGCCGTGCCATCGAAGGTCTGGAGGCAGCCCGCGCCGCCAATGGCCCCTGGCCCGCCCAGCATCAGCTGGCCCATCTGCAGCTGATGGACCCGGCCGATTTCGGCCGCCTGCAGGGCCTTGCCACGGCCAATATCCAACCCCTCTGGGCGCGGTTCGAACCACCCTATTCGGACCCGTCGCTGGCGATGATCGGCAAGGCCCGCTGGCCCGACACCTATGCCTTTCGCAAGATGCTGGATGCCGGTGCCGATTGGTGCCTGTCGTCGGATTGGGCGGTGTCCACGCTGAACCCCTTTGAGATCATCGAAACCGCCATCACCCGACAAAAGCGCCGCGACGATGACCCGATGGAACCCTTCTGCGCCGATCAGGCCCTGACGATCGAAGAATGCGTGCAGGGCTATACGGTGAATGCTGCCCGCGCCTGCTGGCGCGACCAGTTCAGCGGGATGCTGCGGGTGGGCTATTCGGCCGACCTGATCGTGCTGGACCGCGACATCTTTGCCATCCCGCCGCAGGACATTTCGCAGACCCGTGTCTTGCGCACCTTGTTCAAGGGGCAAGAGGTCTGGCGCGATCCAGCCGTTTAGCGGGGTCGGACTGGCCCTTTACTCGCATTGTGACGTTGCGACAGAGCAGCGGGGCTCGCGTCAAAGCGTTTGCAAAATCGCCGTGATTGGCTAGCGTCAAGGCAAGGGAAAAAGCGCCGGAACAGGCGCAGGGGAGGATACATGACCGACGGGTATACCCCGCCACGTCCGTGGCTGGCGTCATACGGGGCGACCATTCCACAAGACTTGCCCGCTTCGCGCTACAAAAGTCTGGCCGACCTGGTGGATCAGGCCTGCCAAGGCCATGCCAAACGCCGGGCCTTCACCTGTGTAGTGCCCAACGGCATGAATGGCACGCTTACCTATGCCCAGGTCGGCGCGATGTCCGATGCCTTTGCCGCCTATCTGCGGCAGGATTGCAGGCTTCAGCCCGGCGACCGGGTGGCGGTGCAATTGCCCAACGGGCTGCCCTATCCGGTGGTGGCCTTTGGTGTGTTCAAGGCGGGCTGCGTTCTGGTCAACA
>JACCDH010102761.1_pt1 | contig 15316 bp, 19 predicted proteins | sample 7442481 | NCBI WGS metagenome assembly JACCDH01 (sample SAMN15323433, study PRJNA562643) | freshwater metagenome | isolation source: river surface water | place: USA:Blue River Watershed | collected 2017-08-15
GCGTCAACCAGTATCTTTACACAAACCGCTACAGTCATTAATGCTATCAAAGGATATATTGATTCGCTCAAAAGATAATACTGTAGATGTATGACGAGTTGATACTCGGTAAAACACCGCCACTACCTGTGGCGGTGTTTTACATTCACAAAACCACAAAAATAGTGTATGGTACAGATCTATGTCTAGAACCGATGGTCTTGTTGTATTTAGTGATGTGTCGTTTGAACATGATAGTACTCGCCCCATTTTAAAAGAAGCAAATTTTGTGGTGCGACGCGGTGCCAAGATGACACTTATGGGTCAAAATGGCGCTGGTAAAAGTACGATCTTTGGTTTGATTACTGGTGCGCTCAAGCCAGATGCTGGTTCAATCAATATTCAACCTCGTACCTCCATTGCTATTTCTCGTCAGATTATTCCGCGTGATGAATTGACACTCACCGTGCGAGCTTTTTTCGAAAGTTGCTTTAGTGAAAAAGTGTACGATATTGACCCAAAGATTGACGAAGTGCTCGCAGTAGTAAATCTGACCCCAGCAGAAAAAGTCCGTGAGACATTCAAGGATCGTATCATCGGTTCGTTTTCTGGCGGGCAACAGGCGCGCCTACTCTTGGCGCAAGCGTTAATCCAAAACCCAGACGTACTGCTACTCGATGAGCCAACTAACAATCTTGATGTAGCTGGAATCGAACACCTCACTACGTTCCTAAAAGAATATCGTAAAACAGTCTTGGTTATTTCTCACGAAGCAGAATTCCTTAACTCATTCACTGATGGGGTGTTGTACCTCAATACACAAAACCGTCAGGTCGAACAATACAATGGTAACTACCATGCAGTATTAAAAGATATCGCTGCCCGAGTAGAAAAAGAACAACGGCAAAATGCACAGCTGGCCAAGCAGATTCAAGCGGATAAAGAAAAGATTAACTACTTTGCGAGTAAGGGAGGCAAGATGCGTCTGGTGGCCAAACGTATGCGTGATGATGTAGAAGAAGCGGAAGATAACAAAGTTGATGTACGCAAAGAGGATCGTACAATCAGACCATTTACTATCGAAACACAAGCAGAGGTACCGCTTGAAGTAGTTCGACTTTCATCATACAAAGTCATTCGTAATCATCAGCCAAAAGAAGTGGCGTGCGACATCGTATTAAAGCGAGGAACGCATTTGCAGATTATCGGACCAAACGGCATTGGTAAGACAACATTGCTAGAATCACTGGCCTCTGGTCACGCGGCTGGTGAGCATGTAACACCTGGGGTAAAAATTGGTTATTACAGGCAAGATTTTTCAAACCTTGATTTTGAAAAAACAGTTTTCGAAACCCTCATGGATTCGATGCCAAAGAAAATTGAAGAAGACATGCGATCGATTGCAGCTGGTTTTCTATTGTTTTCTGATGTGATGAAAGTACGAGTAGGGAATTTGTCCGAGGGACAAAAAGGATTGGTCGCGTTTGCCAAGCTCACGATGGAGCGACCAGGATTGTTGATTCTCGACGAACCGACCAACCATATCAACTTCCGTCACATTCCAGTCATTGCCGAAGCCTTACATAATTTTAAGGGAGCCATGATCTTGGTTTCGCACGTACCGGAATTTGTGGCACAAATCAGAGTGGATGAAATACTTGATTTGGGTAAAGAACGGTAACTCACTGACTGTTTCTGTAATAAAATAACAACCGTCGACACCTGTCGACGGTTGTTATTTTATTACAGAAATTCTACTGCTATACTAGTACCATTATGCAACGATCAACCAAACTTTTTATCGGCGGAAGTATGTTACTAACCCTCATAGGAGCTCTGGGCGCATACTGGTTTTTTGTCTATGAGCCACCAAAGCCAGAACGTCCAAAACGTGATCCATATGCATTTACTGTGCCACCGGTCGCGTACCCGATGAATGGCTATACCTTTATGGTGCCGGAACAACTAGCTACGTCAGTGGTACTCGACATGATCGCACCAAGTACTCGGCGTGATTATCCAATGGGTCGTTTTACGGTTGCTACCGGGACAGGTATGGGCTCACTCCATGTGATCGACGATATGGCATCGCCGATTGTTGATGGTAGACAAGTAGTACCCATGATAGTTGAAAATGGTGGTTCGGGTTCTCAGGTCTATCTCGCTGTTTTAGATGTGACAGGATCTCCGGCTCGACACGTGTCCTCGATCCTGCTCGGAGACAGGATTCGTATTGAGAGTCTCACCCTCAGTGGAACAACTGCAACCGTAGCCTACTTGGTACATGATCGTGGACAGGTCCTGACTGATATACCAACCGTTAACACCACTGCAATTGTTGATATAACGACGAACACTTTTGTACAGGAAGGTCGTAAGCCATGGCTCGAAGAGGTCGTCGTTTTTAAAGAGTTCAAAGGTGACTACCGCTGGAAAGAAACTCGTGGCTCAGCTGATGTGGTCGCGCCAGGTGTGCCGGAAAAATTCACACTACGATTTGATACCAATCGGGTGACACTTGGTACAGACTGTAACACGGCTAGTGCAGAATTCACGCCACCGGCTGGCAGCTCTACCGCTATGGCATTTACCAATTTGGCACAAACCAAAATGTTCTGTCAGTCTGCTGAAGAAGCTTTGTACTTTGACATGATTACAAAAGTCACGAGTTTTGTTGAGGAAGGGAATACGCTTACCTTTAGTTTGTCCGATAATCGAACAATGGAGTTTGTACGTATCGGTCAAGAGTTAGAATTTGCGAGTACCACGGCAGAGGTCATTGAGTAATACAAGTTGCGCTCCGAATACGTATAACATAAAGCAGTCACTCGTTACATCAGTGGCTGTTTTATTTTGTAACGTTTTGAGCGTACTGAGCAATCTGTCAGATATACTGAGTAGATAATTATATCGGTAGAGTACTCGAGACTCGCGATCTGGTCGCAGGTGGGATTGCTGTGCTTCATCATTGGTCACGTTTCACATAGGGGAGATTGTCTTTAAGTTCTATATGACCGAAGGGAGTGCTCGGATTCGGCATCATCGGTCCAAAGCCAGTTTAGAACAATTACTCATATAAGCCTTGCTATGAAACCAACTCTCGAACAACGTTTGGCACACGCCATTCCCGTAAGACAGAAGTTGCACGTGAGGCGAAGTTTGCCTCGCTCCAGACTTCCTTATCTACTCCTACTCTGGTTGTGTCTCCCTATCAATACTGGTTTCACTGGCAGCGAGCTTTGGTAGTGGCAGGATTATTTAGGTAATTGCGATCAGTTCTGGAGGTATAGTGCTGTTGGCACAGTCAGCCAGACCGGGGGGATCTGCTCTTTAGGGCAGAACGACACACGCAGAGGCGAGACTACTCTTGGCAGATAGTACCAATAGGGCGCTACTTGAGGAACAGTTATTACATGAACAATTTACAGTAGCGAATAGTTTGATACACACAGAGTGAGTGAATTTGGTCTGGTTGTTACTGAGGTAGGTAGAGTGCTCGGCTATGAACAAGAGACTAATGATCGTAACAAACAAGAAACACAAGAAGAAGATGGTAGAAAGTAGATTGCAATAATGAAGTAAATGATTATGAGTGAGAGCTGAAAAAATCGATCAGTGACCAAAGTAAAAAATCATACGAAAATCTAATGATGTACCACATCCCGATATCAATGTTGATGAGAAGAAGAAAGAGAAGTCCGACAAGACACAAATGTCGAGGCTGCTGAAGCAGATACCAAGGAGGGTCAAATGAAAGACAACTGAGATTACTCGGTACTAGAACTATATATACAAACCGGGGAACTATCATGACAACATTGACAAAATTGAGAATCGTGTGATTACTGAATAGCCATTTGCAAAGTTTGGTTGTTCAATTCTTCGTAGAAAGGTTTGTATTTGTGTACTGAAGCGTGATGAGGTGGCTCGATCGCGGTGGTGTCGCACGCAGTGTCTCTTGGCATTTGCGATATTAAAACTCTATTGCTGTTTGAAGCCAAATACCGTATAGTACTCGCGCGATGCCCTGGGGCATTTTCTTTTCTATTACGCACCCCAATGGCGTTTTATTCGAAAAGACGCAATTATAAATTATACATATATAGTATGGCTCGAGAATTTCCACTTAATAGACTCCGCAACTTTGGTATTGTGGCGCACGTAGATGCTGGTAAAACTACTACTTCAGAACGTGTATTGTTTTACACCGGTATGTCACACAAGATCGGTGAAGTGCACGATGGTGCAACCGTAACAGACTGGATGGAACAAGAACGTGAACGCGGTATTACTATTACTGCTGCTGCGATTTCTTGTAACTGGTCAAAGACAGAAGTCCTCGATCGCAAGGACAAATCACAGATGTATACCTTTAACATTATTGACACACCTGGTCACATCGACTTTACTGCCGAAGTAAAACGTTCAATGCGTGTACTCGACGGCGCAGTAGTGGTGTTTGACTCAGTAGCTGGTGTAGAACCACAATCAGAAACCAACTGGGGTTATGCTGATGAGGCCAAGGTGCCACGTCTCTGTTTCATCAATAAGATGGACCGTCTTGGAGCTTCATTTGAAAAATCATACCAAAGTATTTTGGATCGTTTGTCCAAGAAGGCAGTGCGTGTACAACTTCCGTGGGGTGCGGAAGATCAACTAAAAGGAGTTGTGGATTTGGTGCGCATGAAAGCGTACACCTTCGAAGGTGAAATGGGTACCACTATTGTTGAACACGAAATTCCAGCCGAGCTCAAAGACGAAGCAGAAATGTACCGTGCGGAATTGATCGAGCGTGTAGTGGAACATGATGATGCATTGATGGAGGCGTACCTGGGTGGTGAGTTACCGACTGATGCACAGTTGAAAGCTACTTTGCGTACTGCAGTGCTCGCCAACGAACTATTCCCTGTGTTCACTGGATCAGCGCTCAAGAATATTGGAGTACAGTTGGTACTCGACGGTGTTGTGGATTATCTTCCAGCTCCTACTGATCTCAAGCCAGTAAATGGTATCAATCCAAAAGATGATTCTGAAATCACTCGTAGTGCTTCAGATGAAGAACCATTCTGTGCGTTGGCATTCAAGTTGCAGACCGACCCGTTTGTAGGTCAGCTCACTTTCTTCCGTGTGTACTCTGGTGTTGTGAAGTCAGGTAGTTACATTTACAACGCTACGACAGGACAAAAAGAGCGCCTTGGTCGCATCGTCCGTCTCCAGGCTGATAAGCGTACCGAAATCGAAGAAGTGTACGCAGGTGAAATTGCAGCGGGAGTAGGACTTAAGGAGGTAAAGACTTCTCACACACTCTGTGATGAAGCGAATCAAATTATCCTCGAACAAATTGTGTTCCCAGCACCGGTAGTTGCTATGAGTGTTGAACCAAAAACCAAGAACGACCAAGAAAAGATGGGTACAGCACTCAAGAAGCTCTCTGATGAAGATCCAACATTCATCGTATCGACTGATGAAGAGACCATGCAGACTATTATCGCTGGTATGGGTGAGTTGCACCTCGAAATTCTCGTTGATCGTATGAAGCGTGAGTTCGGTGTCGAGGCCAATGTCGGCGCACCACAAGTAGCGTACCGCGAAACTATCCAACACGCAGCCGAAGCAGAACACAAGTACATCAAGCAGTCAGGTGGTCGTGGTCAGTACGGTCACGTCAAGATTAAGATTCGCCCGATGCTTCCACTAGAAGAAGGTAAAGATGTACCAAAGAACGTGACTCGTGACGAACACTTTGAGTTCATCAACAGTATCAAGGGAGGTGCTATTCCAAACGAATTTATTCCAGCGGTTATGAAGGGCGCTAAAGAAGCAATGGCGCGAGGATTCGTGGCCGGATACAAGATGGAGGATGTATCGGTCGAATTGTACGACGGTTCATTCCACGATGTAGACTCTTCAGAAATTGCCTTCAAGTTGGCATCGATCCATGCTTTTAAAGAAGCTGCAGCAAAAGCTGGTGCAGTGCTGCTCGAGCCGGTAATGAAGGTTGAAGTTCGTACACCTGAACAGTTCATGGGTGACGTCAACGGTAACATCTCAAGTAAGCGTGGCCAGGTAGAAGGTATGGGTGACTTGGGTGACAAGAAAGTGATCACTGCCCAAGTACCACTTTCCGAAATGTTCGGGTACACCAACACTTTACGATCAATGACCCAAGGACGCGCATCGATGACTATGACATTTGATCACTATGACGTAGTACCTCCAAACGTCGCCATGGAAATCAAAAAGTCGAGAGGGGTGAAGGATGTGGTGGATGAGGATTAAGACAAAGGCGCTCCAGAGAGCGCTTTTGTGTTAATCTCTCCACATCCTGCAAGACCATTTGAGAGATTTTGTGAGTGAGAAAGTGTGGGACACTTTCGCAAGACCTTGTCTGCTACTTTATGAGTGAAGCGAAATAAAGTGGCGACAAGGTGTACAGCGTCTGTAAGAGGGAGCGAAACAAAATATCCAAATGGTGTACCGCTTCTGTAAGAAGAAGGATGTGGTGGATGAGGATTAAGACAAAGGCGCTCCAGAAGTAACAAACAAACCACCCTAATCGGGTGGTTTGTTTGTGTACAACTCATAACGCGTGCGACCGCTCGACGTATACTAGTAGTATATGAAATTGTACTATAGTGCCTTTGTGTTTCTCTTACTCGTTTGTTCTTCGCCGGTCGCAAATGCTCAGACCACTATTCCTGCAGTAGATCTCAATGGATATGCCTGGAGTAGTAATACTGGATGGATTTCTCTCAATTGTGCCACTGGTGGAGCAGGAGGCAGTAATATCTGTGCTACTAGTAACTACAAGGTAACGATCAATGCGAATCGAAGAATTACTGGCTATGCCTGGAGCGACAACATTGGATGGATTAGATTCGGCGGCCTGTCAGGTTTTCGGAATACCACGTACGGTACACATGCTGAGGTGGTCGGTACCTACCCCAACCTTACATTTGCTGGTTGGGCGCGCGCTTGCGCAGCAACCGCAAGCCCGGCTGGCACCTGTGATACCATGACCAGAAATCCTGAATCAGGTGAATGGGACGGTTGGATTGCATTGCGCGGGGCAACACATACGGTGTCTGCAGACATGACTGCTGGTATGAATACTGGTTCGTATGCCTGGGGCAGCACCGTACTAGGGTGGATCGATATGTTTTCTCGGGTTTCCTTCAGTACTATCACTGCAACGACGTCTGGTACAGGTTGTTTTATTACGACGGCCGGGCAAAGTAGTTGTGATGGAAGCTTGGGTTGGAATATATCAGCGACTGCACCAAGTCCCAATGTACATAACGTCAGAACAAATACCCAACTATCTACCAATCGTTCACAAGCTGAAGGTCCGCGAACAATTACGCTTGGTACAACACGATTCGAGGCACGTTCAGGTGCGACTGTTCTTGACTGGCGAGACCTGGTGGCTACTTGTGCTACGGGATTGCGGCCAGTAAGTGGTGTTTGTGAAGTTGACCCATCAGTGGTGACTACACCCTCGATTACGCTTACGGTCACACCTCCAATTGTGCGTACAAACGAGCGATCGCAAGTTGGATGGACTATATCTAGTGTGATTGGAAGTAAGTGTACACTGACTGGCCCTGGCTTGGCTGGTACAACAATCAGCACTGATACAGGTACTTTACCTACCGCGCAATTAAGTGGGCTCAGTACCGTGAGTCTTACTTGTACTGGACCGTATGGTAGCGTGACCGAATCAAAACGTATCGACGTTATTCCGGTTGCTCAGGAAGTTTAATGTTTAATTGTCTAAGTTATGGATATCGAACAATCGCCAAAATTAACCCAGGTTACTGATCGTGCTAAAACGCTGCGAACAATTATTCTACTCGGATTGATTGGTATTCTGGCTTGTATTGTTGCTGCGTACATATACTTTGGCATGCAACACGCAAAACAGTCGGCAGTTCCGCCTGTTTCCGAAGAGGGAGCCCCAACGAATGTTGTTGACCGGGAAGCAATCCTGTCAGCACTGGAAAATGCTACCCCAACAGTTTCACCAGAAGAACAAGCCTTGATTGTAGAGGGATTAGAAACCGCCCCCCAAGCAACACCAGCAGAACGAGCAGCCATACTCGAAGCTCTTGCACAATAAATAAAGTTGTGTTGCTCTGCTATCACCCCTTCTTGCACCTTGCAATTATGGGGTGATTTGGTACTATTGCCGATACCGCCACAGCACAGGCTGTTGTCGGAGCGATAATATTTGCTCTTTCACACCCTTTTTAGGGTTATAGTCGTAGCGCGACATTGTTCTCGCGCCGTTACGCTTGTAACTCAAAAAGCACCGCTTTGTAAAAAGCAGCTGTGTGCGGATTATTATTTAGGTAACTAATCATAAAGTTTATGGCAGATACTTTTGACCGCTCAAAGCCGCACGTAAACGTAGGTACTATTGGTCACGTTGACCACGGTAAGACTACTCTTACAGCTGCAATTCTTAATACTCTCCACGCTCGTGGTAATGGGTATGGTGCTACTACTAAAGGTGTTGATGAAATCGACAAGGCTCCTGAAGAAAAAGCTCGTGGAATCACTATTTCACTTTCACACAGTGAATACACGACACCTAATCGTCACTACGCACACATCGATGCGCCTGGTCACGCTGACTACATCAAGAACATGATTACTGGTGCTGCCCAGATGGACGGTGCAGTACTCGTAGTGGCAGCAACTGATGGTGCTATGCCTCAGACACGTGAACACGTACTCTTGGCCAAGCAGGTAGGTGTACCAAACATCATCGTATTCCTCAACAAGTGCGATATGGTAGAAGATGAAGAGATGCTTATGTTGGTTGAAGAAGAGCTCCGCGAACTCCTTACCAAGAACGGTTTTGATGGTGCCAACGCTCCAATCATCCACGGTTCAGGACTCCAGGCTCTTAATGACCCAATGAGTAAGTGGGGAGACAAAGTGGTAGAGCTCGTTGATGCCATGGATTCATACTTCCCACTACCAGAACGTCAGCTCGACAAGCCGTTCCTCATGCCAGTAGAAGACATCTTCTCAATTGAAGGACGTGGTACGGTAGTAACTGGTCGAGTAGAACGCGGTTCAGTCAAGGTAGGTGAAGAAATCGAAATTGTTGGTATCAAGGACACTATCACTTCAACAGTGACTGGTGTAGAAATGTTCAACAAGTCTCTCGACGCTGCACAGGCTGGAGACAACGCTGGTATCCTTATCCGTGGTGTAAAGAAGGATGACGTACACCGTGGTCAGGTACTTGCCAAGAAGGGTTCAGTAACACCACACAGTGAATTTGAAGCGGAAGTATACGTACTCTCAAAAGATGAAGGAGGTCGTCACACACCATTCTTCTCTGGGTACAAGCCACAGTTCTACGTTCGTACAACCGACGTAACTGGGGAAGTAACGCTTGCAGACGGTGTAGAAATGGTAATGCCAGGAGACACTGCAACCTTCAAGGTAAAGTTGGTAGCTCCGGTAGCGATGGAAGAACAAACAAACTTTGCTATCCGTGAGGGTGGTAAGACAGTAGGTGCAGGTGTGGTAACAAAGATTGTTGCCTAATGGCAATTTGTCGCAACTCATAATCTACTTGTATGGCCACCACTAGCAAAACTACTAAGTCTTCTACTGAAGCAAATCCCAAGCTTCGTATTCGCGTTCGTGCGTACGAGCACAAGATTCTCGACGCTTCAGTGAAGCAGATCATTGATACTGCCTTGCGTTTTGATGCGCAGGTAGTGGGACCAATTCCACTTCCTACTGAGATCAAAAAATACACAGTGAATCGTTCGACTTTCGTGTACAAAGATGCGCGAGAACAATTCGAAATGCGAATGCATAAGCGAGTCATTGATATTTTGAATCCAGGACCAAAAGTTGTAGAGGCCCTCACCAATCTTTCTCTCCCATCTGGCGTCAACATTGATGTCAAGATGATATAGAGGAAGCAGATCTTCTGACCGAGAAGTCGTTAGTTTGGTTGGTATACAATGTTCACAAAAAGCACCCTCCGGGTGCTTTTTGTTATACCCACTACGAGTATACCTACTCAAGACACTGATACCGTATACTATAAGTATATGAACCAATCTATCAACCTCAAATCAATAGCTTTTTTATCAGTCACCCTCGTCATGTTGCTTGGATACAACTTCATCTCTGCCCAAGTCTGGACACCAGCCCCAGCTAATCCACCAAGTAACAATACACCAGCGCCAATTAATGTGGGTACCTCTACTCAGGCAAAGACTGGTAATATTGCAGCTAATATATTTGCTGCTACTACCGAAATGCGATCAAATCGTTACTGTGATGCATTGGGCGCGAATTGTTTCCATCCAAATTTAGTGTCATCTTCGACTTCAGATCTTGATGGGGATATAATTCAGTTGGCTGTAATCAATGCAGAAACGTACGGTAATACACTTACTGCCAATAGTGCTTGTAAACGTGAAGGATTTGTTGGGGTATGGGCATTTGAGGATATAAGTGGAACAGAAGATATCATATGCTTTGATTCTACTGTGATCAGTGGTATACAGTCAGTCGAAACCTTTGTGACTGCCTACCACGCACTCTCACGGGATGCTGCTTTTCAGGCTTATTGGGGTTCGAATCTACCTGTATATTACAGTAGTTGGTGTATGAATGAACTAGGCCTATATCGCTGTGGAGTTGGTTGGCTGTCATATGCAAACCCTAATGCGGTAGGCCCAAGTGACCCAGCACCCAATAAATCACAAAGAAATACCTATGATAGAATTTGCGGTTATATGATGGATGGTGGAAGATGGAAAGTAGGAAGTACTCCAATAATATATGATTCAGGCTCAGATAACGGTAATACCGCATATTATTATAGTACTGTTGAGAATGATACTAAGTTTGTCGTCCATGATAACGATGACGTAGATGATACGATACGTTTGACCTGTATCGGAGACAGTGTAAGTGCGAATGGCGAATTCTGGCTTTTGTCAAATCGTCCAGAAGCATACGGCCGGGCTGGTAATATGTACCCTACGCCAGTCAGATAACCTTGGTGAGAACAAAACATACAAAAAAGCACCCCCTGGGTGCTTTTTTGTATCTTGAAATAGTCGCGGGTCTACGTCTGGAAATAGTTTCGTTTAGTATTGGTTGTTAATGTCTTGGTGCTAATATCACTAAAATGTAATCCTCAGTAGGCGTAGGATGGTTCTGGTGATTAGGGGATTTTAAACCCGAAACCGTTCACCCCAGGCGAATTGTTTGAGGGCTTTGTGATTTTGGAGAGATTTGACCAGGTCGGGTGCGGTTGTGGGGTCTCCTAGGTGGACAGCGAGCTTTTGTACGCCTTGCCCAGACACTATGAACTGAATACCGGCTGTCGTATAGACAGCGGTGATGTGTCGAGGGCCGGATCGTCTGGCGTCGATAATGCCAGGAGCGATCATTTTGATGCCTGATTGCTGTTTGAGGACGGCTACGAGTAGCTTTGCGGTTTCGGTGAGGGTGGAGTGTTCGCGTCCGCGCGGTTTTGGCATAGCTTTAGTATACGGTATAAATCTGATTTTGTTGACTTTTAGCATTATTTCACGTAGTATTGGCGACGTTCCAACCTCGGACACATATACGTATATGTGTCGAAAGGAAGTGTCAAACGCAGGCAGAAAGAAGCTTGGGAACCCCTCATAAGACTGGCCGTTACCTGTTTTTATCAGGGGTTCTCAGAAGACCGCACCTCGGTGTGGATTTATTTGTAAGTAGTAAGTATGTCACGATCACTCTATAAAGGACCATATGTAGACGAAAAACTCCTCAAAAAGATCGCCGGAAAGAAACCCGGAGAGGGTGGTGTCATCAAGACCTGGGCGCGCGCAAGTCAGATTGCTCCCGAGATGGTCGGATTCACCTTTGGAGTACACAACGGCAAGGATCATGTCCCTGTCACAGTATCAGAAGAAATGGTAGGTCACCGACTCGGTGAATTCTCTCCAACCAAGAAATTCCATCGTCACGGAGGTAAGATGCAGAAGGAACTTGAACAGAAGAAGAAGGATGCTGAAATCGCTGCCGCTAAGGCTGCTAAGGCCTCTGGCCCAACCGCTAAGAAGAAGTAGTACTTATATATGAAAGCAATTCTAAAAAACTACCGTCAGTCACCACGTAAGGTTCGCCTTGTGGCTGATGTGATTCGCGGCAAAAAAGTGCCATTGGCAATGAGTGCGCTCCAGTTCGTGGAGAAGCGCGCAGCAACCCAATTCAGTAAGCTCCTTGCTTCAGCGGTCGCCAATGCCAAGCAAGCTGGTGCCAATCCTGATCACTTAATTGTAAAATTTGTGTCAGTTGATAAAGCGCCAACCGCCAAGCGATTTATGCCGCGTGCTCGCGGTTCGGCTTCACGCATCAACAAGCGCTCAAGTCACATTACTATTGAACTCGGTACCAAATAACCTATGACACACGTAGCACATCCATACGTACAGCGCATTGGTATTACCAATGACTGGAAGAGTCGCTGGTTTACCACTGACCCAAAGCGGTACCGCGAGTACATTCGCGTAGACGCAGAACTGCGTAAGTTCCTCGCCAAGCGCTTGAAGGGTATGTCGGTAGACACGGTCGAAATCGAACGAAACGACAAGCAGATTCGTATCATCATCAAAACAGGTCGACCAGGTATTATCATTGGTCGCAGTGGCGAAGGTGCCACGAAGCTCAAGCAGGAGGTAGACATGTTCTTCCGCCAGGCCAAGCTCGTCAGTAAGCCAGATATCAAGATCGACATCGAAGAAGTTCGTTCTCCAGAATCAAGTGCCAATATTGTTGGTCAGATGATTGCTGAAGGTCTTGAAAAGCGCATGACATTCCGTCGTGTAATGAAGCAAACTATCGAAAAGGTAATGGCCAACCGTGACGTACAAGGGGTACGTATCAAGCTTGGTGGTCGCCTCGGTGGTGCTGATATGGCACGTATCGAAGAACTCAAGAAAGGTCGTATTCCACTCCAGACACTCCGAGCCAACATCGATTTTGCTCGCGTCACTGCACGCTTGCCATACGGTGCGATTGGTATCAAAGTCTGGATTTACAAGGGTGATGTATTTGGTGATCGCAAGGCTGGACAGCAAGATGCTGCCCCACGTCCTGCACACACTGAAGATCGCGCACCACGTAACCGTTAATCACTATGTTGTTCCCTAAGAAAGTAGCGCACCGAAAGTGGCAGACTGGCCGAAAGAGTGAAGAAAAGCGTGCTCGTCCAGCTACTCGCGGTATCACGGTAGCATTTGGTGAATTCGGTCTTCAGGCCACGACACCATCTCGCGTTCGTTCAAATCAGATTGAAGCAGCACGTCGAGTAATCTCACGAACACTCGGTAAGACTGGTCAAATTTACATCCGTATCTTCCCAGACCGACCAATTACCAAGAAAGCAGCTGAAGTACCGATGGGTAAGGGTAAAGGAGATCTCGATCACTATGTATTTGAAGTAGAGCCAGGACGTATCCTCTTTGAGGTACGCGGTGCTACCTCAGAAGAGTTGGCTCGCAAAGCGCTCCGCAAAGCAGTCAACAAGCTCCCATTAAAAGCGAAGGTAGTCTCAAAGGCAGACACTCAAAAAGCTAAATAACTTCTATGAAATACGAAGACATCACAAAGAAGAATATGGGCGAACTGAGTGAGCTCGTGAATACTACTCGCGAAGAATTGCGAGCAGAACGTTTCAAAGATCGGTTCACCAAGAAGGCTTCAATTATTCGCAATGCTAAGCTCGTCATTGCACGTGCACTCACCGAAATGACTGCTCGTGAACGACGCGGCGACACTAAGTAATCGGTATGACTACAGAAACAACCAACAATGGGCGTGTCCTCCGTGGGACTGTCGTTTCCACAAAGATGAAGGATACCATTACGGTCGCTGTCGAGCGATACGTAATGCACCCAAAGTACAAGAAGTTCATGCGCCGCACCAAGAAGTTCTTGGTACACGACGCAGGCAACACGGCGACTGAGGGTATGATTGTCGACATCCACGAAACTCGTCCGCTCTCAAAGCGTAAGCGTTTTACCCTCATTACCAGCACTAAATAATCGCGTATGATTCAACCACAGACAATCGTCCGTATCACGGACAACTCCGGTGCCAAGGTCGGCCGCGTATTTAAGGTGTTGGGCGGTTCAAAGAAGCGCTACGCAGAACTCGGTGAGATGGTGGTACTCTCGGTACAAACAGCCGAACCACGCAAGCAAGTAAAGAAGAAGGATGTGGTATACGGTGTAGTAGTACGACAGGTCAAGCCGTATCGCCGCAAAGACGGTTCGTACGTCAGTTTTGATGACAATGCCGTAGTATTGGTGGATAAGGTAAAGAAAGAACCAAAAGCCAACCGTGTTTTTGGTCCGATCCCTCGTGAACTCGCCGAAGCTGGTTATCAGAAAATTGTTTCACTCGCCCCTGAGGTCGTGTAAGCAGCTGTAACTTCTATATTTATGAAAATCAAAAAAGGAGATACGGTGGTAGTGATTGCCGGAAAAGATAAAGGTAAAACTGGAACTATTCTGTCAACACACAAGGATACCAACCAGGTGGTCATTGAGGGTGTACACGTTGCTACCAAGCACCAAAAGAACAAACGAGTACGTTCACAGGGACAGATTATTGAAATAAGTATGCCAATCGACGCTTCAAACGTAGCTCTCATGGAAGGCGGTAAGCCAGTCCGTGTTGGGTACAAGTTTGAAGGTGAGGGTGATAAGCGAGTCAAGGTTCGCATCGCTCGTGGCAGTGGTAACAAAATCTAATACCTATGGCAACTACACAAACACAAATCAAAAGTGTCTTCGAATCGCTCAAGGGAGCTTTTGGATACACTAATGTGATGCAGGCACCACGAATCGAGAAGGTGGTAGTCTCAGTCGGTACTGGTCGGGTCAGTGACAAGCAGCGTGAAGCATTGATTCGCGACCGTCTTGCCCAGATCACTGGTCAAAAGCCGTCACCACGTCCTGCCAAGCAGTCAATCGCTTCATTTAAACTTCGTGAGGGTGAAATCATTGGCTACCAGGTAACTCTCCGTGGAGCACGCATGCTACACTTTACTGACAAGCTGATCCATATCGCTATTCCACAGACACGCGACTTCCGCGGTCTCAAGGTAACTGCGATCGATGAAATGGGAAACATCACTATTGGTATCAAGGACAGTACAATCTTCCCAGAGTGTGCTGAAGATGAAATCAAGGATGCCTTCTCATTAGCTGTTACGATCGTAACAACTGCCAAGAACAAAGCCGAAGCCGAAGCCTTGCTTCGTCATATCGGACTTCCACTCCAACACGTGGAGTAA
>JACCDH010224692.1_pt1 | contig 15313 bp, 23 predicted proteins | sample 7442481 | NCBI WGS metagenome assembly JACCDH01 (sample SAMN15323433, study PRJNA562643) | freshwater metagenome | isolation source: river surface water | place: USA:Blue River Watershed | collected 2017-08-15
AGTTACTTGGTTCTTGTTCTGGTCGGGCATCGCACAGTTGATCCTGATCTGGACCGCGGTGTTAGGCACTTCTGTATTCGGAGCATGATATGGGTTGGGTAGTCTACGATCAGCGTTCGGGCCATATGCAGAAGTATTATAAGCTGGCCGCAACTGCCCGTCGCATAGTCACCCAGCACAACACAGAGCGGGACTACGGTGATTGGGTCTATCGTCCTCACAGCATTTGGGCCTGTTGCAGTTATCAAGACTACGAAGGGATCTTGATGGGCCTACGCGGGGACGCATTCCGTATGTGGCAGTTCTGCAGGCAAAATAATGGTTGACATTTTGGATCTTTGATAGTATACTGTAAACACTTAGACAAACAAACAAGGAGCACTAAATGGTCACAGAAAAGCAAGGTATGTTCGTGTTCGTAGTAGGCATGATCCTCACTATGTTCGCAGTGGGCGGAGTAGAGAACTCAATCACCAACACAGAACTACTGCAGAGTCTAGCAGTGGCAGTCACTGGCTTGGGCTGTATGTTCTGTGGCACACTGATGATCAAGCGAGCAAACTAATGACCATACAACTCACAGGACTCACAAAGCAACAGCATCAGATCGCAGACATGATATGGAACTGCGAGTCAGAGCAGGATGTAGAGCAGCTGATACAGAACCTGCCTAGAGCATACAAGCAGGATGCAGTTACCATACATCAGCTCATGATCGCAGCAGTGATGGATCAGTATATGGAGATAGACCCACGTGTTACGGATCTTATTAACAGCTATCGTAATAGCTAACCTAGCGGGCTGCGCAGGGCTTATGCGGGACCGTAGGGATGCGCCCTGGGACCCTAAGCCTGGTCAAACACTGTTCGATCAGATTCCTAACTGGGATGACTCAGCACTGAGGATCTGTGGGGGACACTTGGATGAAGAGACTCGAAGGAGAGAAGGTCGGTCACCTCGGTGTTGAGGCCGACCGGTATAGCGCATACACAGTGTTGTATTTTTACAACAGGCTAGTGGTCTAAAATCACCACCCTGAAAAGCTAAGTAACTCACCCAAATTTTTTGCGCGGCCAATTTTTTTGACCTGTAGACCCATTTCGGGCTACATATATACATGATAGCTCCTAACCGCTTGCCACCGCTAGACTTCGTAGACGTCCAGATCATTCTAGAACTCATACTGCTAGCTCCCAGCTATATACACATATGAACAACGACGAATATCTGCGCACTATCACAGATGATCGAGGTCAGGTCTATCACTATGATCCCGATCGTGATATCTACTATAGATACACGGAAATGACACCATTTGATCGCTGGGGTTGGATCGCAGTTATAGTGATTTTAGCTGCCTTAGCCTGGGCATTGAGCTAAACACCATAAATACTAGATGCGTCTAGTCACAGTAATACCCATTATTTTACTAGTCTTACTAGTCTGCATACACATCTATATGTAAGTATGCTCATAGTCTACCTAGAACAGTTTCAACGTTCTCAAGAACAGCTATTACTTGGGTGGAAAAATTTCGTGCATTATTGGCCCAGATCATATGTGCATACAGATGCTTATAACGCGGCCATACCTGTAGATTGGTGGCTGCTGTTTTCAAATCCCTTATACGCTGATCTTTGGTTGATGAAGTATCCAGAACAGAGCAGAATCATACGCACCCTGTTTGACGAGGATGTCACTGATTCAAAGATCCAACATTAGTTAAACCACGCGATCAACCCGACCACTAACACAGCCAACACTGAGTTGACCACTGTGAACAGCCTGTGTCCGTCAATATAGTCCGCTCTGAGTTTCACGTTCTTGGTCACTGCTGGGATCTCTACTTAGATATAAGGCTAGGAACACTAGCCAAAAAAGGATGAAAACGATCATTGAATACTGCATGGTGTATTTATAGATTTCTCAAGACACTGTTATCGCACCGTGATTGAAGATCTCCGGGGCCACAGAAAAAACTCTTACCGATCTTGCGCTTTGCGCTGCTTCGCAGCTTAGTCAAAAAATCTGCGCTGCGCTTCGCTGAAAAAATTTTGCGCTGCCGCTGCGCTCTGTTAAATATCTGGTCTAAGGAGACAACAATGATCACGTTTCTAAAAACCATGTTTAGCCCTGCGCCAGCTCAATCTGACAGGTTGATCGAAGGGCTTTATGCTGACCAATATGCGGAGTGTGACACAGGCGGGCCTAGAGCACAGATACGCAGAGAGTATCGTCGTCGCTGGCCCGAGCCCAATCAAAATCCCACACCCTTGTCGCATCCGTGGTTATTTGACCCCTGCGAACCGCCCCAGGGCTGGCGCTATGATCCCTACTACGAATGTTGGATAAACACAAAGGACTGAAATGTTAGCTGAAACTCGTAAACGCACCATAACACGCATGATCACTTATAGGATCACAGCGTGGCTTTTCACCATATTTTGGACTTGGCTATTCACTGGCGATGTAGCATCAGCCACTGGATTTGCCACTGCTCTACATATTCTACTCAGCATAGATTATTATATACATGAACGTATTTGGCTGAAAATACGTTGGGGATTAAAATAAATGAAAACAATGACTCTGGAACAGGTCTTATTCGCCTGTGTGGTATCTGTGGTATTGATCGCTATAGTTTATCGTCACAGTGGATTTGACAAAATCAAAGAATGCTACGGTATGTGGTTTACTCGCGAATATTGGACCAACTACAACATCGTGGAATTCGCTTCGTGGCTGGCCAAGGCCGTGATCATCATTCCGGGCTTGATTTTTGGCATACAGCTATGGTGGCTCTATTTCTTTACCCTGCTCACAAGCCTTACCTTGATCTGGGCTTCAAATAAGAAACTGTTGCCCACACTGGTAGGATTCAACACCATGTGGACATGGTTGAGCTTGATGGTTCTAGCACAGCATTTGATATAAATATTATTATGGCAAACTATCTATTACCCACAGCTCGTAATCTGCTCACAGGGCAGCGTCAAAAGATCCAGGATCTAACCGGTGATCGTCTTACAGAATCGCAGCGTTTTATCGCCGAAGAAAAGGCTCAACAGCTAGCAGATAAATTAACTGCTAAAACCAAAGAGCCTTGGATTGGTGAAGTTATTGACTATGAGCCTTCTGTGGCTCAGAATCGCGACTGACCTTAGTTTCGTAAAGGTAGTTAATTGAATCGGCGTTTTCACGATAAGTGACAGCGCCGTTCTTATGATGGAACCTACGAGCCATTTCAGTTTTTGGACTCAGTGTAACAAAGGTTTCTACTTGGGGCTGTTCTTTCTTGATTTCAGCCTGTGCCTGCTCAATTAGGCTGCGACCAGCACCCGCAGCATATGACCAAATTGAATAGAACACTGCGGTATTGGTGTTCACAACGGTGTCGGCTAATTGATCCACTGATTCAGGAATACGCTCTAGAAACTTCACACAGGTCACTGCCAGGGGTTGATCTTGGTCATCTTTGAGCACAAATATACGGCTGTTGCCATTGACCCTGGATTCTGCAGGAATTTCCGGACGAACAGGATCATCCTTGATCAGCTTTAATAAATTGTCTTGTAGATCTTTGATTACGTGTAACATTCGTGCCCCTTGTAGGTATTATATGCGTATTTATCGATCACCGAAAAAAATCCGCATTTTGAATTGATTTCTCATTGACTGTTTAAATATTATACTGTATAATATACTTACTTTCAACTTTAAGGAGTCCAAATATGTTCGATACAGCAATGAGTTCTGGCATCAGCAGATCAGCTAGCCAAATTAACTCAGCTATGGGCAGGGTCTATGCCAATATGGGATTGGCAGTAGTGACCAGCATGATCGTTAGTATGCTAGTGGCCAGCTCGCCTGCGCTGATGGCATTCTTTTTCACTGGTGCTATGAAATGGGTGGTTATCTTTGCACCCTTAGTGGCTATCTTGGCCGCGGGCTTTGCCTTTGACAGTATGAGCAAATCTACCCTACAGTTATTCTTGCACGGATTTGCGGCATTGATGGGATTGAGCTTTGCTACTATTTTTGTGGTGTATAATCTAGGCAGCATCGTTTCAGCATTTATGAGTGCGGCAGTGTTATTTGGTGTTTTGAGCTTCTATGGTTATTTCACCAAGAAGAATCTAGACAGCATCGGTCAGTTCATGTTTATTGGTCTTATCGCAATCATTATCGCCAGTGTGATCAATATCTTTATTGGTAGCACAGTGATGCAGATGGTGATTTCAGCGATCGCTGTAATCGTGTTCTTAGGATTAACTGCCTACGACACACAGAAGATTCGTGAAATGGTCAGCTATGAAACCGACGGTAAGGCAGAAGTTATGGGTGCTCTAACACTGTATCTAGACTTTATTAATCTGTTCCTTAGCCTGCTACAGTTGTTTGGTGGTCGTAAAGATTAATTTAAAACGTTAGTCTGTTGTTCTAAAGAGAGCTCTTGATCTTCGAGCTCTCTTATTTTTTCTGTGATTTGATCAATAAGTCCTAGATTACGCAAGATCTTAAACACTAGGTTTTCCACAGACCATTCACCAGCACGTTCCAGTCCCGCTTTGCGCATCTGTGTTATTTTATCTTTGACTGTTCGTAATTTTTCAATATCTTTTGACAGCATAGCGTGTTCAATCTGTGCTAGAATAGCATCTTTCTTAGCTTCTATGCTGGCGTCGTCTACATCAGGTTTAACTTTCTTTGGTTCTACAACCCATGCAGATTTTGTCAAACTGTAAACACCAGTTGAGTGATGTGGTTCGTCTGCGCCTTGAACATAACACTCTACAGGCAGACCTTTTATCGTGATGTCGTGTTGTTCCGACCAAAGAGCCTTTTTAGCATTGAAAAGCTCTCGTTGTTCGTCCGAGGGCGAACCGGGAATAATAAGATGTAGGTCCAGATCACTGTAGTCAGTCCATGTATAATTGGCATTAGATCCAGTTATAGTGTAATCTTCAACTTCAAGCTCTATTCCCACAAATTCTTCAAATGCACGGGCAATTTCTACAAGTTTGGATTTTACTTCGAGTTTGAGCTTACCGTCCTCCCAGATCTTAGGATTGAGTTGACGATTAACTGTTACTATATCTGATCTTTCGTTTAATTCTCTAAGGCGCATCCATTATTTAGCCCACATAAGGCTGTATATGGTAGCTAACTTATCTGAGTAAATTTCTGCTACGAGATAGTGATAACCATCATTGTTTTTGCGTTCTACGATCATTTGGCACTCAGAAACATCTTGTTCTTTAAGCCACTGTATATGATCGCGGCCTGCTTGACGATGAACGCTGGGCCAATCGATCCAGATAGTTCCGGGCTCAACGTCTGCTGGAAGATAGCGAGCTATTTCAAAACGGTGAGTCTTCATCGTCCCCGCCCATATTATTCAATATTTCACGCAGTTTGGTGCTTTCTACGCGAGCTTTGATTTTAGGAACAGGGTCGCCGTCCGTGGGTTCTTCTCTCTGCACTTCTGTCTTGCGTTTAATCTGATCAATGATGCTAGAACTACCCCTGCTAGCACCGTTATGACTTTCTTGTTCTTCTTCAGGCAAATCTGTGATTTTCAGTGTTTCTAGATTAAATTCTAGATCTACCTTTTGCCCAACACCGCTAGATGAACGAGTTTTCATCAATTGGATTTGATATCTGCCACGCTCACGCATAGCACGGCTTGTAAAGATACCAAACACATTATCAGCAGTTTGAATCTTTGACAAACCGCCCGAAATATGACTGTGATCAAACTCTACTTCTTCGACTGCACCTCGATTCAACTGACTAGCAGTTACAAAGATACAGTTCTTTTCTACTGCCAGGTTACGCAGTTCTTCTGATACATACTTGTCTTTGATAAACAAGTCTGCTGGTGAAATCTTTCGACTCATCGGCATCAATAGATCCAAATAGTCAACAAGTAAAACATCAACCTTGCGACCTGTTTTGATTTCAAATTCCTTTAAGTATGCTCTTAGATCATTTGCTGTCTTACCGCTGGGCATATACTTGATCTGTAGTGCGCCTGCTTTCTTGCCAATGACTCTAACCTTCATCTCTAGGTTGTCAAGGTCTTTGAAAATTTCCTTTGTCCCAATACCAGTCGTCATCGCATCGATACGCATAGCTACCAGATCTTCTGAAAGTTCTAATGTTAGATAGACAACATTCAAACCTTGTAAACACCAATTCACGCCAAGATTAGCAAGAAAGAGGGATTTACCTGCACCGGACCCACCGGCAAAAATGTTAAGTTCTCCACGATTCATACCTCCGAATAGTCTACGATCAAGACTTGGCCAACCAGTTGAGATCTGACCATTCTTATCTTTAATACGCATCAATCTAGCACGAGGATCTTCAAAATAGTCTGTGCCCATATCTTTTGTTAAAGATATTTGAACAGCCTCTTTGATCTTTGTTTCTACCTGACCGTAGTCTTTCTTTTCTAATAAATCTGCGGAATCGATGATAGCACGTTCTAATGCTTTATGCCTTGTAAAAGATTCAAACTCATCCATGAGCCAATCATTATGACCTTCCTTGATTTCTTCTGGACGTTTAAGGTCGAGTCTGCAAGTAGCATTGACCATGTCATAGTCAGGCAACACTGAATATTCTTTGGCATAGACATTGATAAACTCTGCGGCATCTTGTAGTTTTCGATCGAACAATGTATGATCGAAAATGCCTTGACAACGAACGAACACTTCAGCGTCTGCTAGCATTAGTTCGAGATATAATTTTTGTATTTCGTATCCGTAATCTTTAATCATAATATTATTATACACGAACCTCGATATGTTTTACAACCCCAAGATTTGATTTCTGTAATCTTTGTTTGGTATGATATAATACTGCCCCTATAGAACTACTAGGATCACCGGGTTGAGGTAAACTCCATATGTAATCAAATTTAGGTTCTACTACTTTTTTATTCGCTAGGCTATTCATAGCAGCACCGCCCATATATACCAAACAATCTGAATTGGTTATGCTCTTTGCCGCAGCCATAACCAAACTAACCTGTTCTTCAAACACTAACTGCACAGCGGCAGCAAGATCACATTCGTCTTCGATTGATTCTATATAAAATTTTTGATCTCTTACGCCCTTGTGAAAATTGTAATTTAGTTGAACCATGCCATCGAAATATTTTTTGATTTGATAATAAAATCTTTTAGGATTACCATTTTCGGACATCTTCTGTAATTTACCTTCATCGAGTATAGGAGTCATACCCAATGCGTGTGTAAATGCAGAGTAGAACAAACCTAGGCTATTAGGATAACTCCTAGACCACACCTTCTTCATTTCACCGTGGCTAGCTTCCCAGATACTAGCACACTCCCATTCACCAATGGCATCTAGGACTACAATCGCACAATGATTAAATGGACTGGTATAATATCCTGCTGCTGCATGACTGCCGTGATGCGGAGTATATTTTACTTTTGCGTAACCGACATTGATTCTTTTAAGATATCTAGACGGGATAACACTAGTATCAAATACATGATTCCATTGGCCTGCATATGCCTGCCTTGTTTTCTTAAGCCATGGTCTTTCATACCAATAAATCTCAGAAGGCCCGCCATAGTTGAATGCCTTCCAGATTGTATCTTTATCTAGCTCATCGGAGGTAGTAAATGTGTTAGATACCAGTTCGTAGCCTTGAAAAACAGCGAGACTACTGCCATGATTAAGGGCGTTTATTCCCCAGCGTATCATTTGTAGATGAACGGATCTCTCTTCCGCATTTCGTTAAGATTTTTTTTGAATGTTCTATGCTCTTGAAATTTCCTGTAAGGATACAGAATAAAATCAAATATTTTCTTTATCATATTCTATTCTCTCTAATTTGTGTTCTTGCTGTTTCTTTGCCATGTTAATCTTGATAGCACCTTTTTGTGCAGTCTCGATAGCATCAACCAGAACAAATAATTTACCGTATCGTAAAACTGCGTCTGCTACGTCTTTAACATCATAGTCCCAATTAGGCATTGCCACAGACCAATTAAGTTCTGCCGCACGATCAAATAAAACTAGTCCTGCCGAATCTTGATCTGGTATGACAATAACTTCAGCACCGAGACTATTAATTATCCTGCTTTGTTGTTCTGCAATTTCGTTTGTAAGTAGTGCAACTCCGCCTATGGCTAGTGCATCAAACGGCCCTTCACATACAAATATATACTTCTGATTTTCTTTTTGTTTGTCAAAGTTGAAAACAAAATGCGGGTGTTGATCTGATAGATATTTAGGCTTACCGTTATTAACTTTACGTGCAGTATTTCCTACAATACGACCTTCCCACATAAAAGGAATTATTACTCTGCTGTCGTAGCCAGGAGCAGGACTCCAATAATAGTTGCCGTCAAACGGATCGTAGCCTCTACTAACAATATATGCAATAATAGGTTCAATTTCGTTTTGAATATCTTTCCAATACTTACTGTTTACCCATTCTAACAAAGGCATTGCACCTTCGGGTAATTCTTTATCTGTGAATTCTAATTTAGGTTCGGTATATTCTGGTTTATATTCATCGCCTTCGGTCTTAAGTGCTTCGAATACTAATTCTTTTATCAAATCTTCACTAGCTCCCATCCATCGAGCAAGTGTTTTCATTTTTTCACCGAACGGACTACCTGGTTGCCATCCTGTTGAAAATTTACAGTTAAAGCAATTATAGACTACTCCATTTCCGTCAAATCGAATGCCTCCCCGTTTACGAGTATCTGGACTATGGCCTCGATGCCCGCAACAAGGTGCATTAAATGACGTCCACCCAGACGGCGAGTGTTTAGCTCGTGGTGGGAGTAAGGAACGAAATTTGTCTACGACTAGAGTCATAAACAAATTATATTATCTGTATAGTATCTTGTCAACGGTTCCGACAGCCGGAATACCTGTGGCACCCAATACATAACTTCTATCGTTTGGTGCTGAAGTTCCAGTGAATGAAACAGCAGTTATGGCGCCTAGATAATTTACCGAACTAACGGTTATAGTTAGGTCATTGACTCCGGAGTAACCGCCCAACTTATCTCCAGTAATAATCAATACATCACCTATATTATAAGCAGAACCACCATCATACACACTGACTGTATACGATCCGGAGAATGTCTGGGCAATAGTAAACTTAGCCGAACCGTTGTATGTTGCGCCTACCTTGATCCTAAACCAATTATATTTTCCGGTTACATTTCTATAGGTTGTAGATAAACTATCGGTAGTAAATTCATTAGTTCCTCCCGAAACAGCAGTATCGGGAATAGTTACCCAATTCTTTGGAACTGAAGTTTTATCAATGCTACCTTCTATGGTTATCTTTCCTGTAAATGTAGTATCATGAAAGAATTGAAAAGTATGCAATGACTGAGCGTTTGTTAGATTTCTATTGGTGTCTATGATACTGCTGACATAATGAGCAGGATTTTCGTATCCTGTAGTAGCTGGATTGATGTATTGGAATTCTGTTATTTCTAACGACCTAGAAACATCTCCCAATGCATCTCCTACTAATTCCAAGGTTCCTTGCACACCATACTGACTGTCAACATACATTGGTGTTCTATTTGAAACTACATGATATCCGTTAGAAGAATCTGGATTGTTTCTAGTTTCTTGTGTTACAGAATAATTATAGAATCCGTTGTCGATATTAAACAATTCAGTTTCTGTTAAAGTTACAAACCATTTACCTGTGCTGTAACTAACAACTTCGCAATCTTTACTAACCACTAAATCCTTGGTGTCTCTATTGATGAGATTAAATACCAAAGCTGATCCGGTTGTATCAGCTGTTTTTTGATCAGAATTACGAACTTGAATGTCGATACGATTATCAACGCTGCGATATATTTTTAGATTGCGATTATACACTCTGCGATACCTCTCTGTTTGCCAAGCGGCCAAGGCATTAGTAAAGACGTCGACCTTGTTTGGATATAAATAAACTGAAATTGCTTGCATAATGACTATTTATAAGAATGAGAATAACTGAAAACTTGCAGGAAAACTTTCCGTTTATCAGCGTAATAAACCACGTAAACCAAGAATACGTGGGCATAATAATCAACCAAGATGCCCAAGTTACTAGCATATATGATTATGCTGCCATTCGCACAGATGAAGAAAAACAGCGTTTTTTAGAACTAGGCGAAGCGTGGTGGTGGGAATCGAATAGACAGATCCCTATTAATATTTTCTTACTTAGAGAAATTATAGATTTTCGTTATGCTATTAGAAACTTCAGCACTAAAGATGTAAAAGTATTACTAGGACCTTGCACTAGTTTAAATGACATCATAGTTAAGCGAATCAAACGTAAATCTATAACTTTAGTTAGAAAAAGTCCTTAACTAAATTCATAGCTAATCTGCTCACAGATTAAATTCATCTGAACAACAATAGCCATAGCATATGCCGTGGCATGTGATTTCTTAAAGTAGTATTCATCATTCGCCGGTTTCGTCCAAACTTCCGTCATCACCGTAGTCCAGTCTTTCCCAATCAGATAACGTTTCGCTGGTCGTATCATTGCTAGTATGGCCGCCAGTTGTTCCACACTCGTTGGTTTCATTTGCCTTAATATAGAACCATGCCCGTTTACGTGAAAGAGCAAGTTGACGAAGTCGTCTTGTTCTAGAAGATCCCATAGTGGCTCCCTTGACATTAGTTCAATGAGATGTTCTTCATCGCGAACACCTTTGTATATGCCTACATTAAGAAAATCTATCTTAAAGTATCCTTGCTCTTCTGCTTGATCGTATGGAATGGAACAAAGGCCTGTAACAGCGTTAACTGGAACTTCGTGGAAATACACTCCGGTATTATGTTTTGTTAATTTACCAGATTCTTCTCTACTTGCACGAATATGATCAAATAAATCTAATACTTGATCTCTATCTATAAAGTCTATGTCAATGTCGGGCATGTTTTAAGTTTTTTCCAATCTAACGAACCGTCTGTTCCATAACCAGTATAACGCTCTCCTGTCTCTAAGTCAATCAATAACCACTTTTCTGGACATTTTGTTTTGACTGTTAATATTTTTGGTTCTTCTAGTTCAGGAACTTCTTTTCCATCTAATAATTTTCTCATTGTAATCTGGTGCTCTGAAATAATAATAATGGTAGAGTTTCTGCTAGAAAGTCAGCATATTCTTCTGCATCTTCTGCATCTTCAAATCCTGTGAATTTTACATAAACTGCAGGTTGATCGTCAGTTGTTGACATAACTTCAATGTCGATATCGTCTCTCGAAATGTATTCTTCATTTTCTGCTAATTCATCTACCTCTACAACAATCTCTTTTTTCTTAGGCATTATAATATTTTCGCCTCCTTGATAACATCCTTAACTAATTCAACATCTGCAGGCAATGACTTAAATCTTATAATCCAATGTTGTAGATCGATCATCGGAGAAACAATATCTAATTGTTCGTCATTCATACGTTTCAACATATCCTTACCTGACTTGGTATTTAATAGGATCCAAGGACTTATCAAACCTTCTTTAATATCATGTGTAGCTCTATTGAGATTTACGTAGGCAAAGTAATGTTCCCACGGACTATTATTCTTTTCACCCCAATCCATCATAGTTTGAATGGTTCGCTGAATAGCACCATCGGCTGGTTCTTTTTTGATTAATTCTATTAGATACTGCCCATACAATTCGTCTCGGCACCAGTGATCAAGTTTAATTCCGCTTTTTACTACATATTCTATAAAACGTTCGGGATATATAGGAGCTTGGTTTACCAAGAAGCTACCAAATTTTACAAAAGCAGTATAATAAGGACTTTTTACAAATTCTTCGAATGACTTTGGCGTCCTGGATTTTTGTGTTAGGTCATAAAATTTTTGAAAGGTCAATAACCCCATTTGAACATGCTTCTCGTCTTTTGCCAGATATCTACGTTTTTGTTCACAGATATGAACAAACAAAGTTTTTTCTTTGGCAAACGCCTTACCGCAATGTTCACACTTAAAATTTAATTCCATTGATTTCTTTTTTATCCCAACCAAGAGATTCGCAATATTGTTTGATTTCTTTGTCTGTTGTAATAGCTGCGAGTGTTTCAATGTCGGACCTTTTCATATTAGGAAATAAATTAGCTAAAAATTCTTCTTTCTTATTTTTTTCTCTTTTTAGAGGAATCCATTCGTGGAATTGAGGTTTTCGACTTTCGTGACCGCACGACACTAAAGTCAGCCATTGTAGTTTTGGATGTTTGGAAATTTCGTTCCAGTTTTTATTGTAACGTTCATTTACTAACAGAAGATAATGTTCTTGTAATTCTCTGTCGCTGGTTTTGACACTGCTAATATAACGATTAAGATTCCAAAGATCACCTTTGATTTCTTTTCGCCCGTCTTCGGTGGCGGCATCCCATAATTCTTTTAATCCCATATCCACTGCAGGGATCATGTCTTTAAATAGATCTACGTGTTTATTTTTGCCCATGGTCTTTACTCAATTGATATATTAGTATAGCACGATCTAGGGCAGATTGCAAGGCCTTATTTGTTTTTGCTTCTCTTCGAATATCACCCCAAAGTTTATCCTCTTTGATGTGTTCATATAACGGACGACCATCATCAGTTCTTGGATCAATCTTATTTTCATATTGATACCCAATTAACTTTCTTTCAGTTTTACCAACTTCTCTAGCGTAGATTTCTTCGCCATTGCGTTCGTAAACATACGTGGCGCCTGGTGTTAACGATCCCATTACAATAACTCCGGATTGCCCGTTAATGATAACTCGCCTATTCTGTTATGATATGCCGGGTGTAGTCTTACTATTGTAGGGGTTGTAACAAAAATGTCAACCAACGCATCACCAATCTGCTGATCTGCAGGCACAAATCCATTTTGACTAATCCAGTCTACAATTTTTTTAGCAGCATGTGGTTTTATGATGTAGCCGTATGCTCCCCTCATATAATTTCCGGTTTGATTTTTTTCTAAAAACTTTGCTTGACTGTTATGATATTTTGAAATTTCTAATGGTTTATCTTTTTCTTCTTCTATTAATTGTTCGTATGCTTTAGAGTATGGATCAAGGTTATCCAATTTTAAAACATCATTAAACTGATCTAATATACCGTCTGGGAGAGATCTTATAAAGTAACCGTCGTGTTCTAATATTATATAGGGAACATTATCTTCGACACATTTATTCCACAAATAATAATGGCTAAGAAAGCAACCAAAAACTCCTGCACGACCTTTTTTGAATTTATAGCGTGGTTTGATTCTTAATTGTTTTAAATGTGCTTCGTATTCTTTACCGTTGATAGCATCAAAGAATTCAACTCGTATTCCGTGTTCGGCGGCACGTATAACACAGTCGTTAGCGTGTGTTTCTGATATCTGATTGTTCTTTAATCGAATTATAAATGATTTCATTTTAAACAGAGTATTTAATGATATAAATATCAGGTAAAGGATAAACTATATGAATATACTTATACCAATGGCCGGCCTAGGTTCGAGATTTCCTAGTCATACATATCCGGTTCCGAAACCATTAATAGAAGTGAACGGAAGGCCAATGATATCTAGAGCTATTACAAGTTTAAATCTAGAGGGAGATTATTTCTTTGTCATTGCTAAAAATCAATATACTGATTTAGTAAAAGAAACGATCCTTGCTCTTAAATCAACTAGCAAATTTATCGAAATTGATTATATTACAGAGGGCCCGGCTGTTAGTGCATTATTGTTTAAAGATTTAATTAACACCGATGATGAGTTAGTCATAGCAAACTGCGATCAGATAATGGAATGGAACAGTGAAAACTTTCTCCATAATGTAAGATTATATGATGGTGCAGTTGTAACTTATCATACAGATACAGACAAAAACAGTTATGCTAGATTAGACGAAAAGGGTTACGTTGTAGAGATACGAGAAAAAGAAGTAATAAGTAATGTGAGCCTCAACGGAATCCATTATTGGAAAAAAGGAAAATATTTTGTTAGCAGTGCTGAAAAAATGATAGACTTACAAGACAGAGCGCCTAATGGAGAATTCTATATTGGACCTACATATAATCACATGATTCGACAAGGATTGAAGGTAGGCATCTATCATATTCCTAATGCACAACATCATCCGGTTGGAGTTCCAGAAGATTTAAAAAGATATCTAGATCATGAAAACAAGAAAAATTGACGAGATGTGGCGTGGTTGGTTTATCGGAGACTTTGACCCGTCAATATTAAAAACCAAAGATTTCGAAGTCGGACTGTTGACTCACAAAAAAGGCGAAGTATGGCCTAAACACTATCACGTGATTGCAACAGAATATAATTTATTAATCAGCGGGTCTATGACAATATGCGGCCAAGAAATTGTTCCCGGAACGATTTTTGTGTTAGAGCCAAATGAAGTTGCAGATCCAATTTTTCATCAAGACTGCCAGGTGCTATGTGTTAAAGTGCCCAGTATAAAAGGAGACAAATATGAAGTTTTTTAAGGATAGAAGTGAATTAGATTTAAATCGTTATTACATAGCAACATACGAAATGTCTAGTTCTGCTAACCTAAGAGATGCCGCTTGGAATTTGGCTATCGGTCAAAGTGTGGGTAATCCTAATGTTAGAAACGAATGGGAGACTGACGACCTATTCGAAAATCACAGTTGCTTAATTGTAGGTGACGAAGGATTGTTGAAAACTCAAACTGAAGGAATCGTAGAAATTGCGTTTCCTGTAGTTAATACCGATTGGGAAACTGATGGTATAAGTCACATGTTATGTCAATTAATGGGTGGCCATGTTGATATTGATATTGTAACTAAATGTCGTTTAGTTAAATTAGAATTACCAGAAACAGTAACTAAGCATTTTCTAGGACCTAAGTTTGGTCTTACAGGTATGCGAGAGTTAACAGGTCAATATAATAAACCTTTCTTTGGTAGTATCGTTAAACCTAAGATAGGCATCACGCCAGAAGTTTTATTAGAGATGGTCAAGCAGATGGTAGACGGTGGTGTTGATTTTATCAAAGAAGACGAGATCATGGTTAACCCTGCATGTGCTCCGCTTGATCGCAGGGTAGATATCATCGCTAACTATCTAGCAAAACAAAGTCGAAAAATTGTATTCTGTCATACGATCAATTGTGATCCACATATTTTAGTAGATCGTGTTAAACGTGTTCATGAGCTAGGCGGAACAGGAGTTCATATTAATGTATTCAGCGGATTTGGTGCATACAATAGTATTCGAAAGTTAGATCTACCGCTGTATCTACATTATCAGAGCAGTGGTGCGAA